>Ga0208694_1000325_pt1 | contig 73526 bp, 74 predicted proteins | sample AD_UKC078_MetaG_FD_184442 | JGI IMG/M metagenome (GOLD analysis project Ga0208694, IMG submission 184442) | Active sludge microbial communities of municipal wastewater-treating anaerobic digesters from USA - AD_UKC078_MetaG (SPAdes) (version 2) | ecosystem: Engineered > Bioreactor > Anaerobic >...
AAGAGTGGTCTTTAAGCGGAGTATTGAGGCTCTGCTCGATTAGCGAGTAAAACTATTTGTTACATGTTTTTCAAACCCTTCATTTACAATAATATACAAATAATTTTAAATTTTTGTCATGTACTTAGAAAATGTTTAAGTAATTTTTTGTATGTAATTAAGAAGACAACAAATCTTTTTCTAACTTTTTATATTCCGCTAATATAGCTTCCCACACGATGCGTTGCTCGTATCGATTTGTAATCAGCCCTCTTGAATTACCAGCCATTCGCTTTACTTCTTTTTCATAATCTAAAAAGAATAGCATAGCATCAAACAATTTTTCTTCATCTTTTGGGGGTATAATTACACCGTTTTCTTTTTCTATAATTATCTCATTACAACCATTTATATCGGTGACAATACTTGGTAATCCCATGGATCCGGCTTGCATAACTACATTGGGGAACCCTTCGCGATAACTTGGAAAAACAAGTGCATCTGAAATAGCAAAATAGGGACGAACATCATCTTGCCAGCCTAACGAAATAATATTTTTATTGATTTTAATTTCAGACAATGTTTCAGGAAGTAGTGGGTCAAGTTCTTCTTCAAAAGGGCCAACTAACAATAGTTTTGAATTTTGCGCTTTCAGTCTCGAAAAAGCTGAAATCAATTCATTTAATCCCTTATCTTTGACCAAACGACCTATGAAAATAAAAACAAAATCAGATTTAGCTATGTTTAACTCTTCTCTTAGCTTATCTGTTTCTTTTTCAGTAAAATGAGAAGATGAATAATAATCTGTATCTATGCCGTTAGAACTACCATTTGCCAGCACAATAAGCTTACGAGCAGGGGCAAACTTTTCTTTAATAATGATGTCTTTTAGAGCGTGCGAGTTGGGATAAATTTTGGTAGCGCACATATAAGTTATTCGTTCGACAAAGTTAAGCACTCTTCTTTTAAACCCTTTATGAACAAGCAGGGGGAGACCGGCTACTGTATGCATTCTTATTGGGACTTTGCACCACCACCCCGCCAACATGCCCACCATACCCGCTTTTGGTGTGTGAGTATGGATGATATCCGGTTTAATTTTCCGAATTAATTTTACCATTTCAAATAGAGCTGCAAAATCCTGTCCAACACTCACTGGTCTGATCAAGTGTTTAAGTTGAAACACCACTACTTTTTCTTGCTTGGCAACAGTGTCTATTCTATCAAAAGGTTCTCCTGAAGCGGCATAAACATCTATTCCTTGCTGAGTCATATATTTTAGTTGCCCTTTTAACAAACAGAAGGATACCGAACTGGTGACTACTCGTAGTATTTTGCCCTTTTTCTTCATTTTTTCATTACTCCTTTCACACTTCGGCTTTGCTCAGTGCATCGCCTTGTATCTTCTTAGAAGGTTGGCATGTTTGTTTCATACCATTTTTGAAAACAATAGAATGGCCATACTCTAAATGTGTTGTCTATTTTTCCTGATATATGGTTTTCAACTAATGTCGTAATATATTCAATATTAAAAATGCCTTGTTTTTTTAGGAAATCTTTTTCAGTATAACTTTCTATTTTATCTCTTAAAGAACCACGTAACCAGTCACCAACGGGGACGCCGAAACCTTTTTTGGATTTGTCTAAAAACCCCTTTGGAAAATCCTTTTCAAATGCTTTTTTAAGAATATATTTCTTATTTATTCCTTTTATCAAATAGTTTTCGGGAAGCTGTGAACTAAATTCCCAGAGTTCTTTATTCAGAAACGGTGAGCGAGTTTCAATGGAAGCAAGCATGGCCGTTCTATCCACTTTCACGTTCATATCCCCTTCTAAACTTAACAAACGATCTATTTCCCTAAAACCATGAATAGTGTTTCTTTTTTCAATATTTTTTTGTTTGTAGATTAGCATAGGATTGTGTACATAGGCATCGCCAATTAACAATTCCTCGGCCTCATCTTCCATAAAGCCCAGCGAAATAATATTAAAGTAGTAATCGCTGTTATAATCAATACCTTTTAGTAATCGGTTTATTTTAAACTTAAAACCTCGGCTATCGTCTTTCATGTTTATCAATGATTTCGAACCTGCAAGTATCCATTTATGGAGCGATTGAGGCATCCACCGGGTATATGTTCTATTTAACTTACCCATATAGTACTTATTATAACCGCCAAAAACTTCATCACCTCCATCGCCTGTCAGCGCTACTTTACAATGCTCGGACGTATGATATGCTACCATGTAAGATGGTAATGCAGAGGAATCGGCAAAAGGCTCGTCGAAATTTAGCAGGATGCGATCAATCACATCCAACATGTTTTTTTCTTTTACAACAAATTCATGATGATGACTTCCTATTAATTTGGCAACTGTTTGTGATTTATCTGTTTCGTCAAAACTTTTTTTATCAAAACCAATTGAAAAGGTTTTAAGTGGTGTACTTAACTGACGAGATGCGCAAAGCGAAATAATCGAAGAATCAACTCCTCCTGACAAAAACGCCCCAATGGGCACATCTGCCGCCAATCGGCTTATCACGGAACGATTAACTAATTCACGGGTTTTCTTTACAGCTTCCTCAAACCCTGAGACCGTTTCTTGTTTCATACCCACAACTATTGGATTGACACTAAATTCACCTGATAGACAATCTAACTCAATATAGTGATTGCCTTCCAACTTGCAAATGCCTGAATAAATAGTATATGGAGCAGGTATATAGCTTAACCTAAAAAACAAATTTAATCCTGTAAAGTCAATTTCGGGTTTGTGAGGTAGAATTGCTAAAATAGATTTTAATTCAGATGCCCAGTAAAAAACACCATTGACAGACGTGTAATAAAGTGGTTTCAGTCCAAAAAAATCACGTACCAAAAACAGTTTTTTCTTCTCTTTGTCGTATATAGAAAAAGCAAACATCCCCTCCAGTTTGCTGAAAGCTGAGACGCCGTGCTTTTTGTATAGTTTTAATATAATCTCAGCATCTGTTTTTGATGTAAGGTTTTCATCGTTCGCAAGGTATGTATTTTTTAATTCCTTAAAGTTATATATTTTGCCATCACATATTATTACCTGTCTTTTATCTGTAGAGAACATAGGTTGATTGTTGCCTTTTGGGGCAGATGTCGCCAGTTTTCTATGCCCTAGACCCACTGAATAGGAACTTTCTGCATCTACATATACTCCCTCACCATCCGAACCGCGATGTGATACGGTGGCGTTCATAACAACTATCTTTTTATTTAAATACTCTGAATTGTATGCTGATGGAAATGAGTATATACCGTTAATGGCGCACATAATTTAATTTTTATTTTGTTTTTGCTGTTGTTTAGTACCGATTAGAATATGTATCTGTAACATCGGTATTTACCAAAGTAAAATAAAAAATATTGGACATTTTTTAAATTACAATTGGTATTACTTGAAGGATAGTGTACAAAGAAGATAATATAACTACTTGAAGTAGTACATATATAGCTATTCTAGACAAAATAGATGAAATAGAAACTTTTATTTTACTAGAAAAAGTGTAAGTTTAGTAAAAAATCAGCGGTAATAAGTTAACATTTAAAAACTTAATATTTATTGGAACGACCTTTTCTGTGATATGAATAAAGAACAAAAAACCTGAAAACAAAACAATTATAGTTACAAAAATATTTATACTAACGACTTGTAAAGCGTTATAAACTCGTTCATCACATTGGATATATCATAATTTTGAAGTCTATCTTGTTGACTTTTGACGACTTGATCTTTCAGTTGTTTGTCTCTTTCTAAATTCATAATTATTTCAGCTAAACGCTCCTTATCGCCCACTTCAAAAAGACACTCTTTTTCTACAATTACTTCATTGAGTCCTTGTACATTTGTTCCGATAGCGGGTAACCCACAAGCCATATACTCTAAAGCTACTATTCCAAAGCCTTCCCAATTGGATGACAGTACGCCGTAATCACACGCTTTTAAAATAGAATAAACATCTTTTCTACTTCCCAGCAAAACAACCTTTTTTTGTAATTCTAATGCTTCAACTAACTCTTGTTTTTCCTTGAGTAATATTCCTTCACCAATCAGCAAAAGCTTATAGTTACTAGGTAATAGTGTCATTGCTTGAATTAAAGTGTTTTGATCTTTTTGCCTATCTCTAAAGCTACCAATCATTACTAAAATTTTATCAGAAGAGTCAAGATTTAACAATTTTCTTTCAATAGGCTTTGTTTTGGTAATCTCATCTATTATTACGAAGTTATTTATGAGTACAGTTTTGCTTGAAGTTATCCAGTTTTCTAGTGCCTTCTTGACGCCTTCACTTATACAGGTGGTAACAGAATAACGAGAATAAGCTATTCTTTCTATGAATTTATATCTTCTTTTCCTTCGGTTATTATGTGTATTGTGCTCTGTGTGTACAAATTTTTTATTTCTGAAGAAGAAAGATAGAAATGCTACAATATAAAATGGATGAAAAAGATGTACGTGTATAATATCATACTTTTTTATTGCGTTGTATAGCGCTCTTATCTTTTTCAAGCTAAAAAACTTTTCGTTCTCATTTTTAAAGTACAATACATCTGGGTTTAACCTATTTTCAAAGAAATCCCAATCGGAAACAAATACAAATAAGCCCACTTCGTGACCATTATCAACTAAGTAGTTACACATTTCCACAACAAGCTTTTCAGCGCCACCGGAAAATAAGCTACTTATAACATGAAGAATTCTCATAATTTCTTTATTGCCTAATAATTTTCGTTTGAAATTTTAGATTAAAAACACCTGTTTTTGACACAACTTTTTTTCCTCTTTTTGATTAATTGTCGTTTTTTCCTTTTTAGTATATCTTTTAAAGTTTAACGTATTGATTTTATTCTTTATCGTGACATATTGCTATGCATTTTGTTTAAATTTCGCTTTTGGCACGAAGACCACGAAGCACATGAGTTTGATCGCATCTATAATTATCAAGTTTAAGCAATAGCAAAAGTAACCGTAAACGAGGAGTATTGTTTTTTATCAAAATCAAACGGAAAATAAAATACTTGAGGTTTAGTTCTCTAATGTTGTCAGTAACGGCAAAATCTGGATTTATTATTTTTTTTATCTATAAAATCCATATATTTTCGTAGTAATGATCTGTTGTTGTATTGTGATACCAACTTATTATAGCTTTTTTCAATTAAACTATCTACAAACCATTTGTTTTCAACCATATAAATGATGTTGCTTTTTATTCTATTCGAATCCCCCACTTCAAACAACATAGCTTCTTTTCCATCAATTAGTAAATTATTTATACCCTTAATATTTGTTGCTATAATCGGCACTTTACAAGCCATTACTTGTAAAAGACTAGTGCTTAACGTTTCAGCCAAGGATGAATGTATGTAAATATCTGTTTTATGCAATAAATCTACTACTTCGTCTTCATCTAGTTTTCCAGTAAAGTGTACTAAGTTTTCCAGTTTCCGTTTCTTGACCATTTCCATCAGTTCAGGTTTTGTATCTCCGTCACCAGCAATATATAATTTACAAGGGTGAGTTTTGGCCACTTCTTCAACAGCTTCTATCAGTGTTTTATGGTCACGAAGTGGAGTTAGCCGACTTATCATAGAAAATACAAGCTCCTTGTTATCTAACTTTTTTTCGTTTGGATAAAATTTTTTTGTGTTTATCCCGTTAGGTATGGTTTGTATCTTTTTATCACATACTAAACACCTAAATTTACTCTTTATCTCCGATTTGTACAGTTCTGTCAGATACACTATCTTTGGAGAAAGTAAAAGTATAAAAAGGCTATAAATCCAATCTATTTTTGTTTTGGCATGATTTGACTGGTGTTCTACCATTAACCACTTCACCTTATGGAACAACGAATAAAGAAAAACAACAAAAACCAAAGATGTGTTGTGCACAATCATATAGTTTGGTTTTTGTTTTTTTAACAGTCGATAAACTCTCTTTTGTGAAGCAAAATCAAAACCTTTTTTTTTCCTTACGTTTTCAAATTCTACATTTAGTTCGTTTGCTTTTGTGATAAACATTTCCGAAGGCTCTTCAATGCCAAACCCAAGTAAACTATGGTTGTAAAAACACTCTTCATCTGCTTCTATCAGCGAAAAAGCTACTGATGAATGACCACCAAGACCAGGATATAGAATTTGAAGAAGTTTCATTTAGTGTTTTACAAGTATTATATCAACTTATTTTTTTTTATATGCAGCATCAATTACAAATAATCCATTTGCTTGGTGTAAATGGTGCATAGATATTAATCCTTTATAAAAATTTGGGTAAGTTGTTACAATGGTTTTTTCAATATATTCATTAATAGTAAGTTTTTCAATTCTATTAATATTTAGCGCTCGCCCATAAATTCCGTCAATATTTGCTTGTGAAGGTCTATAAATTTCATTCTCATATTCAAAGATAGCGCCTCCATTTCTTGCCACTTTAGAATTAATTATGACAGGATTATTTTTATGAGCTTCTAAATCTTCCAAATTTTGTTGGTTTACTTTGTAAATGTATAATTCACTTTCCAGTGGCGTGTAAAAATCTGCTTTTTTATTAATAAATAACCATTTTGTTTTACTCTTATCTGTATAAAAGAAAGCATCAGCTACTTTTTCTCCTTCAAAAGCTGTTGTATAAAGTTCCCAGTCGCTGGGAAATTTCTTACACTTGTATATTTCTAAACGATTATTGGTATTAGTTTCTGGCATAAGGAAAATATCTTCATTTTCTTTATAAATAAATGGATATGATAAATGATAATCTTTTTCTAAAACATCGACTATGTCAATTAACTGATTTTCAACAATTTTACCACACGATATTTTTCCTTTCTTTGTTTTATAATTATAATTCTCAAAAAACACATAATTTTCATCTTTATAGTTAAAAATAAAAGGGTCTGCCCAAAATTCATTTTTAGGTAGCTTTACGGGTTTCAATCTATATAATGTAGAATTAAGAAAGTCACCTTTACCTATAAATATTGTCCAACAATTATATCTAGTACCAAATATTTTATAACTTACTTTTTCTATTATTTTCTCAGCCATTTTTAAATAAAAATTTATTGAGTATTTTAGAACGACTCCAAATTTAGGAGCTTTGTACAATGGGTTATAGTACACAAGCGATTTTTTTGGATTAAAATCGCCTTGTTGTAGTTTCTTAATATTTTTAAATAAAATGGAAACAGATGCTTCTAAAATATGATGTCTTGTTTTAATAAAAGACCAATAACGATTAAAAAATGACTTATCTATAACAAGCCCCCCATCTAATTCAGGTGTTAATTTTTGTAATGTTACCCCAACAGAGGATTGATTTAAAAATACTTCCCAAAACCCGGGAGGTCCACCTCTATTAATTGAATTATCTCCGTGATGAAACGACCAGATACCATATTTTGCCGCGTATAATATTTCTCCTCTAATTATGTTAAATTCGTGGCGTAGAATTATATCAAGGTTATATTTTTTAATTTTATCAACATCGTTTTTACTAAAAATATCCAAAAAGCCTTTTCTTTCAGGTGTTACTTTTATTTTATCTACTTTGTTTAGTTCTTGAACAATTCGAGTTTTATCGACAATGGATTTTTCCTTTAATAATTTATTCTCTATTTTACACTGAAAAGAAAATAATGCTTTTCCAAAGATGTCTTTAGATTTTAATAGTCTTTTTAGCTTGTTTTTTAATGCTTTTGGATTATCATTTTCTTTCCTACCATCTTGGATTAGTAAAACCAATTCAAGAGATGGGTTTTCTATAATACCTTTAATTATTCTTAACTCATAATTTGACAATGCTTCAAACTCTTTAATTAATATTCCTATTTTCATTTTATCTCCTAATTATGATGCAGTTAACATATGGTCTACAAAAAAAATATAAAATATCTTTATGCTACTTTCTATATTTTTCTTTTTTATAAATTTTTACTAATCAGCAAAATACAACAAATAAATCTGATTAAAAAAATTGCAAGTGTAAATTTTTTTATTGTTTTTGCAAAAAGCTCTCTCCTTTATCGCTACGAATTCATATTTCGTTTCCTACAATTTCTGCTGATAATTTATGGGGCTTATACAATTTAACTATCTGATTAATAAATTAGTTTTCTCTTTTTCTTGCATCATTAATCCCAGCATAACCAAAAACACTGGAACTATTTTTTGTCTATGTCTTAAGGCTGTTCCTGCATTACCAACTCCAATACCGAAGATAATGGCTACAATAACTATACTCACAAACAGTATAATTATCAACTTTTTATTTTGTGAAAAATACCTTTTATTTTTAAAAAAGTAATATAGAATGAACATATACAATAAAGCATCTAAAAAGAAAGTAACTATATCTTTTACTCCACGCCAATCAAAAGGTAATGGTGAAAATAAGAAATAAAATGCTCGTATAGGAGCAAAAAGGATAAATTGCAATGGGTTATTTACCGTAAACCCTTGCAAATATGCAGATTCCCCTAATGGTAACATGGTGCTTTCAAATATATCAGAAGGTTCCTCTAAAGTTCTAAATTTATCGAACATCACGTCACCGAATGAGGTAGAAAACAAAAACACAAAAATCAAAACAGGGATAAACAGCAAAAAGTTTTGAAAAGAGAAAACAAACTTTTTACTAGAATGCTTATAAAACAGTAACATAATTAAATATCCCAAAGCCAATCCTATTACACCCGAATGAAACATAGCTCCCAAAGCTAAAGAGAAAAGAGATATTATAAACGCCCAAAGCTTTTCTTCCTTATACCACTTTGCAAAATAGTACAATGATACTACTACAAAAAAGGTTGGCAATATCTCTCGTAATAAAATAGCCGACACTATTAGTGAGTTTGGGAAAAAGGAAGTAATAAGAAGAATTGTCTTAGTAATATTATGTTCAATATTTAACAGCACAAGAGTCTTGTAAACAAAAATTACAACCATCAGTCCAAACAGTACGTTAACATAATGACCTAAAATTCGTGCAGGACCAGTAAAATAAAACAAAACACCTAAAATTTTTGGATAAAATCCACTTCGGATAGGCTCCTTTAATTGAGTTAAATCTTCAGAAACAGACACAGCAATACGATAGAAATATTCAGAATCCATACCGCTTCCAGGGAATGTAAAGATATGTCTCGCATTCAAATCCCATAACATAAAAAGGGTACGTAAAATTAAAGCCCAAACAAAAATAGATGAATATTTAGAGTCACTGATAATAAGCGTTATTATTGTTACAATAAAATGTATTGAAACAACAACATAAGCATTAGTATCACAATCAGATGTGGGATTTCTAAAAAAAGATATAGTAAGTAATTCAATTATTAAAACTATCCAAACAACCCATATGTATTTGCTAATACTTTTCACTGAAAGGTAATGTTTAAAAAATTTTTGAACCTAATAGACTAATAAACAAGCATGATAGAGAGTTGAGTTTCTATTTTTGCATCTGGGTTTTTAGTACATGGCAAAAAGTTAATAATATAATTAAAAAAATATTGGACAATTATTAAACGCAAACCCTGAATTTTTAGGTAATAGATTTTAAAAGGCGATGCACTGAGCGTAGCCGAAGTGTAAAAGGTAAAAGTGGAATTGTCCTACTGACAAAAAGTCCGATGATAATCCAAAACTCTAAATTTTTAGGGTTTGGGTTTAAATTACAATTGGTATAAAAAACAGAAACGTTCAAAGCCAAAAGGGATAAAATAATTTTATAACAATCTTGTTTTCATAATTTTATATCACCCTTTCAGGATTTAATTAACGTTTGGCTTTCATTAAGTTATAATCATTTCATCCTTTCAGGATTATTGGTTATGCGAAAACAATGTGCAATTGAGTTGAAAGTTGAAAGAAGAGGTGTTTATTGAGTGGGTCCTAGGTCATTGAGCTAAGTTGAAGTGTAGAAGTGAGCTAAGTCAAGGTAAAGACGGAAGTTGTGATAGTTACTTTCAACTTTACAAACTTTTAGACTTCGATAGTTATTGAGCAAGCATTTCGGCAGGTTCAATGCCAAATCCATGTAAGCTATGATTGTAAGAACGTTCTTCGTCTATTTCTATTAGCGAAAAAGCTACTGATGAATGACCACCAAGACCCGGATATGGTATTTGAAGGAGTTTCATCTAGTGTTTTACAAGTATTTCATCAACTTCTTTTTTCTGAGAAAAAGCAACTTTAAAGTTATCTTTCCAGTAGCCAACACCAATCATCATAATCAGGCGTTCGTGTTCAGGAATATTACCTAGCTTTTTGACTTTTTTCTCTCTTGTATAGGGAAAACAAGTATTTAAACCGCATGAACCTATTCCTAAATGATGCAGTGCTAGTTGTAAGCTCATGGAAATTAACCCACCATCAACAAAAACTTCATTTTGTTCCATTTTTGTAAAACCTTGAATATCGGTTGTAACAATAAACAAACCTTGAATGCTTTTTGTGAACCCGCCACTACCATGTTGTAGGTCTAACAAAGCGTTTTTCAGCTCTACATTATCGTAATAGTGAAGTTTCCAACTTTGTCTATTACAAACCGATGGCGTATGTCGGGCAATATCAATTGCTTTACGTATATCCTCCATTTTTACTTTCTCATCTTTAAAGTCTCTAACCGATGAACGACTTTGGACAAACTTCAAGTAGTCAATGTTAGTATATCTTTTTAAATCTTCAATTTCGTATTTTTTTGTTCCACCAAAATTGATTTTTACATCGTATTGCTTAATTAGTAGTACGATTTTCTCTTTTAGAGCCTTGTCTTTTTTATCAAAATTTGGATTTTGTTTTAGGTAATCTGAGAGACAATTTCTCACAGGTTGCGAAACATCTATATCAAAGCCATACCACTTTTCAAACTGCTCAGTCTTAGTTAAAAGCAACTTTATTTTTGGAATACCGAAGTTTTCTCTTGGATTAGGTAACGACAATCCTTTTTCAATGATATGATATTGCTTAATTAGAAAAGCTTTTAAATTTTCCTTCTTCTTTAATCTGTTGTTTCTGAATGAATATTTAAAAAACAAACGTAAAGAATAAACAGCGTTCAAGCATTCACCTATTCCGGTTCTTGCAAAAATCAGTCCGTGATATTTATTATTTATCCATTCTTTCATTATTCAGTGTATTAAGTAAAAAATTTTTTGAATATTGGATTTTATTTTCCAACACATGACTTATTTGGTTAAAATCAATTTTTTGAGTTACAAGTTTTTTATCCATTTGAGACACTAACCTTTCTTGCAATCCAAAATCTTGTAAAAAATCACGCATTCTTGTGTTTATTTTAATTTGCCGATTGAAAATCAAAAACTGCTTGCCAAAAATAACGGAGAAAGCAGTAGCATGAAACGAATTTGCCAATACAAAATGAGAATGGTACAGTAAGTTCAAAAACTTATCAGGTCCTATTGACCAAAAAACTTCATCGGCATACTTTATTTTTTTACTTAATGCAAAAATTTTCCACCCATTCTTTTCTTTCAAGTACAATGCATAATTTTTTATTATTTCATCATTTTCGAAATCGTACACTAGCACATAGGGTTCTACTTCTTTATTCTTAATGAACAGTTTTTCCCACTCTTTTTTTGAAATTAAGAAAACAGGGTCAAGTACTTGCACCGCTCTATTTATACCCATATTTTCTAAAATACGTAATCCAGAATTTTCTCTTACAGAAATATAGTCAATACGGTTTACCTTCTCTTTTACGAAATCTTTCCACTCATCTGAAACATTGTCTATTGCAAAACTTGCCGCGTAAGAAATTTTCTTTTTATTGTTAGCTACAAAATCTAAATAAAAAGCAGGGTCTTTCCCATTTTGCAAAAGAGAGTTCCAAATCTGGTCACTTCCACAGATATAAGCGTCAGCCTTCGGTGTGTTATTTTTCAGCTGAATGTTGTTTACAAACAGCTTATCCGTTGAAGGGATAAAGTTCTTTTCAAAATCATTAAATGCATTTCTTCGTTTTATATCGTTTATCTTGCTTGGTAGCTTTGCTATGACGTAGAGCAATTTCAGGAAAAGATTTTTTTTGAATTTAGGATTGGCGACACCGTAATAAGAGAAAATTTCTGCTAAATATTTTGGCTGATAGTTTATTGTCTTTGCCTCGAAACCACTATTATTCAAAAAATAAAGCAAAGCAAATTGTTGTAAACTTGCTCCATGATTGTAAACTTTATGGCAGGTGATAGTTAAAATTTTCATAGAAAGTTAAACTTGTGTTGTTTAAAACACTTTATAAGATTGAGCCACTCCTTATTGTACAGGCATGATTTATATTTCAATTTAATCTGATGTTTTAAATAATTTTTTTCGTCTTTATTTTTAACACCTTTCAGGCTAATTACGCTTGCAAAACTTGCCTCATAGGGTGATGACTTGTTCATTGCTCTGTTTTCAGCGTCTAATTCATAGATTACTGTTTTAGCATCACTTGCTACAATATGATACTTCTTAGCTAGTCTATACCACATTTCTAAATCTTCACCTCTTTTAAGTTTTTCATTAAAAAAACCTACATTAGCAAAACATTGTTTATGAATTAAGCAAGTAGAAGAATTTATAATTTTTTCATTTATAGCTTTTTTAAAATAATTTTCGACTACGTAATGTTTAAACTGTTTTTTACTGTCATAAAGTTCATTCTCATTATTTGTAGGGCAATTAGTAAACACAAAATTATCAACAAATTCTGTTTTTGCATTAATCAATAATTTTAAATGGTCTTTTTGCCATCTGTCGTCTCCATCTAAAAAAGCAATCCATTCATAATTTGCTTCTTCTATTCCTTTATTTCTTGCACTAGAAACACCTCCGTTTTTTTTTTGTATCAGTCTAATTCTGTCATCTCTTATTTCTTCTACTTTTTTTACACTATTATCAGTAGAGCCATCATTCACAACAACAATTTCAAAGTCTTGAAAAGTTTGATTTAGTACACAGTTGATAGTTTTACTGATACTTTTGTCCTTATTATACAAGGGTATAACTACAGAAATCATGACAAAAACTCCTTTAGAAAATTTAATGATTTTTCTTTTTCTATAATTAATTTTTTATTTACACTATCCCAGTCAATTTCACTTTTCAAGTTTGATGTAGTAAAATCTGTTTTTTCTGTGATCAATCTTTCGTTTAACTCAAAGGTGTTGAGTAGAGATACCATTCTAGCATTTCCTCTTCTCGCATTGCTGAAAACGAAAAAAGGTTTATTAAAAATAATTGAGAATACTGCCCCGTGAAAAGAGTCTGTAATTACAAACTTAGCATTTTGGAAAGCCCCTAACCATCGCTCAACGGGGGGATGTACAAGTTTGTTTAAGTCTATTTTTTTTGTTTTCTTAAAATTTATTTCAGTCTTAGTCTTTGGCATTATTTCAAAATATTTTAGTTCGTTTTCTTTTGAGAAATGCTGAACGAACTTTTCTTTTTCTTTATTTTTATCCAAAAAATAAACAAGCATATCTTCATTGCTATCAGTAAGTTCTCTTGCTTTTATTAGTTTAATATAATCATTTCTATCAAGTAACATTGTTGGGTCGAGAGTATGCACAGCACTCACACCAAGATAATCACTGCAAAGTTTTATACCGGTATTTTCTCTTACTGAAACTGCATCAAACTTTTTGGCCAAATCCGAACATTTTTTAGTTTGCACTTTATCAAAATCCCATTGGTCCACACCAAACGAAGCAGAGAAAGCTATACGTTTAACCTTTTCTTTTTTTATAAAATCGAGGAAAAAATTATAAATATTGGGAGAATATTTAGGTCTCCAAACTTGATCACTCCCAACAACATAAGCGTCAAACAGATACTTTTTATTTGTTTTTTTAAGATTATTAGTTGAATAAATTTTTTTGGTTGTATGTATATAATCTATTATAAATTGTTGTATGTTTGCAGATACCATTTTAGACTCACGTTTGTTCATCCAAACTCTGACTTTTATATCTTTACCTAAAAGTCTCATTATACACCTTTTGATTAATGAACCATACTTTATATATGCAGGTCTTTTTATGTCTCTATTAACCGTCCACACTTCATGTCCCATTCTTTTTAAAACAGTTTGCAAAGCATAGTTTTGAAGTATACCGCCGTAGTTGGTTCCAAGCGGTTGTGTCAATATACCTATCTTCATTTTCAATTACTTCTTAATTACGCTTTAAAAGCGTAATCCCACCTTGTTCCAGTAGTTGTTTTGCTATTTTTTTAATATTTTCTGATGCATCAACCATTATATCCATAATTATTTTTAATGCCTTGCTTTCTAGTTCACTATCAGTAAGAGCTTCAAATATAATCGACTTTTCTGTTAATTCGGGTGTTAAAAAACGTTCGTACACTTTTTCAAATTTATCTTTGTTGGACACGCTTGCTAAATTCAAAACCTAAAAACAGGTAATAACATCATAATCGTACAGGTGTGCAGACTTGATTTCTACTACAACCACAATTGTAAAAAATGTGGAGTTGTAAGAACCCCTATATTTCTCTTTATAGCTCTCACATAGTGATAAATTTGTGTAACTTGCTTTAACTTATAAAGGTTTTTACTCATTTTCAAATCAAAATCCTTTGTATTGTTACTACCTTTCCGAAATGCTAAACTACAATTTCTTACTTTAATTCGCATGGTTTGCATCCACTTAAAGTCCAGTGTAATATTCTTATTGTTATGTCGTTTGGGCGAGATAAGTTGATTTTTGTCTTTTGCTTTTATTATTCTACATTTTAAGCCCTTTGCCGGTGGTTTTAATCACCTTGCTGTGAAGGTAAAAAAAGCCTCTCCAGTCTGAATAGTTTCTATTTTTATTCTTTCTTTTATCAATTTTTTCTGTAATTCCTGAACGTGTTACTATTACGTTTGTCTATTTTCTGTCTAGGTTATAGTCGTAAGCATGCATTATTAAGTGAAATATTGAACAGCTCGAAGGTTATATCATCACAGAAATCACAAGTGTTGCACAATTTATTTAATGATCATTAGGTTTTCCTCATGTGTTTTTCTTAATGACAAAGTTGTTTTGAAATTATCTGTAGGAATCCCAATTACAACTAAGCTAATAATCTGATAAGCATCAGAGAGATTTAATAAATCTCTTGTTTTTTCATCCGCTTTTGTTGGCATTCCCCAATGAGCAGGACAGGCTCCAATCTTATAATAATGAAGAGCATAGAGCAAATTCATTAAATAAATACCCCCATCTATATATAGTTGGTTTCGTTCCCCAATTGAATAAAAATAGTTTCGGTTGCTTAAAACAACCATCAGTTGATTTACTTTTTCTGAATATCCGGTCATACCTCCTTGTATTTCAAGAATTTTATCAATCAAAGTTTTATTTTCAAGAAGAATTACCGAAACAGATTGTCTATTGCACACACTCGGGGCGTTATTAGCTAGATTAATTACCTTTTGTATAGTATCAGCAGAAATCTTTTCACCTGTAAAACTTCTTACGCTACACCGGGAGTTAGAAAAAATCAAAAAATCATCATAGTTTTTCAAGAAATAATCACTAATGGTGTGAAGTTGAACACTACTCATTTGTTTTATCAGATGTTTTTTCAAAAACTCATAATCAGTTAAGTTAAAGTAATCTGAGATGTCTGCAGATAGTTCTTTATGTAGTTCATAATAGTTTAATAAACTCACTATTGCTGATTGAATTTGAACTCTGTTTTTGTTTTTTAGTATCTCACTATCCCGGATCATAGATAGCAAGTCAACAACATGCTTTTTTGCAAAACGAGGCCTTATTGAATTATGTAAGAACCCTTTTTCTAAAGCGTGATAACGTAGAGTGACTTCACTTTCTTTTTTTTCAAAATTGTTTTTTGTAAAGACGGATGAATTCTTTTTATACAATTTGTAATCTTTTGAGTAGTCTTTTTTAAGAATTAATTTTTTTCGTACATTTAGCACTCTTTCATATTGCTGTTGCCTTAAAATATTCTTAAAGATTTTCTTAATTAATGATTTCATGAGTTTACAATTTTTCAGTTTGAAGTTGCATGGAACACACATGCTTTATAATCATGTTTTTGGAAGTCAAGTTTAGATTAGCATGCTAGTTTCATATTTTTATCAGAGTGTCTTTGATTTCAAGATATTAAATAAAATATTCATTTCTGAATGGAAGATTCAGCTAGTAAATGCAATTTTCTTATTTACAGATATATGGAAAATTTCGAATGTTTTTTGATAATTTAGATTTTTCTTGGTCAGTTGTTGAATTTGTACTGTATCTTAGTCATATTCATTATGTTGTTTTTTGTTATAAGTTCATTTTAAGTATACATTATCTGATAAAATTGTTCATATTGCCAACTTCCGATTCGTCTTCAAGGTTCAACATCAAATCAAATAATTGTTCTTAAAACTTATTTTTTTTACGCTTAATTTACAACTATCCATTAAATTTGTGGTAGTATCATTGTTCCGGAATGGCTCGAAAGGGGAGTATACTTTAAGGGCTTCGTTACTCAATAAGTCATCAGGTTTTTCAGTGGTAAACACTATTGAGCTTTCATTATTTCAGCTCATTTTAGCATTGAACATTTCATAATGACAATTTCCACAGCCAGTGCGCAAGTTTTGGATTGTAATGTTACGTATTGAAAAACTTATAAAAACTTTTTAATATTCTATATTTTCTAACCCTAATTATATTCTTAACAAAACGCAGTAAGGCACCTTCCTTTATGCTGTTATGCAGTTCCAAATCAAGTTTTATTCTTCTATGCAAAATTTTTAAATCTATGTCAGAAATTTTAGATTGTTGATAAACAGTATCTGCATCTGTTAAATGTTGTTTTATTATGTTTTCAAATGAAATTTTTCTTAACCTTTCAGTTGATGATGAATTATTAGGATGTTGACGGTACTTAATAGCTTTTATATCTGTTCTTAGCAATTTGCCGCGAAGTAATGCCCGAAAAGTCAAAACTTTAGCTTCCGCGGGACAATCTTTGTTGAGCATCTTAAAATCAGTAACAAGTAAATTTCTGAGTGTTCGACCTGGTGCGAATGAATAAATTGGTCTAGCAGATAAATAATCATCCAGTGTGTACGATATTTGTGAAAATGGTAGCTGTATCTCTTTAATAAAATTACCTTTCTCGTCAATCATAGTTGCATTGATATCGACAGCCATCACGCTTTGATCCTTTTGAAACAAGTTAACAACATTTTGTAAATAGTTTTCATCGTCAACAACATCATCTCCACCCAGTGTCACAATAAAGTCTCCCTTTGCTATTTCCCAAAACACCGTAAAGCAATGAACACCAATGCCTAAGTTTTCAGGATTTTTATTTATAATTATGTGATGTTTTGTGTTTCTTTTTTTGACAAACTCGGTAATTATTGAGAATGTGTTGTCTGTTGAACAGTCATCAGAAATAATAATTTCGAGATTATTATACTTCAGCTTGAATACACTTTCAAGACACTCTTCTATAAAATTCTCTTGATTATATGTGAACACACAAAAAGAAATAAGTGGTTCTGATCGCATCTCTTTTTCTACTTCCTGTTTATCTGTTTGTTCCATCTCTTTTGTTTTTAAAACTGATAATAATTTCACTTAAATTTATTCTTTTATCCAATTCTTTTAAAGAAAACCAACAAATAGCTATTGTTAATATCACTCCAATTATGTAAACCATATAAGTTGATAACAGGTTTACAACTAAAAAACATCCTGTTCCAAAAAACAACTGAACAGATATAAGGGTATAAAATGAACGTGAGTATGAGAAATTATAATTTCTTTTGGTTATTAAATATACTTGAACGAAATAGAACAAATAAGCTAATAAAAAGGATATCCCTAAACCTGTTAAACCATAAAGTTTGTAGCCGATTATATTTAAAATCAAAACATATGCGTTTGCCAGAGTTTCATTCAGAAAAAACAGACCACTTTTTCCTTTGGCTAAAAACACAAAAGCTATTGCCCGACTTGCTGCTTTAAAATACATTCCTAATGCGGCCCAGCGAATCATATCATTTATTAGTACAAATTTATTAGAGTAAAGCAATACCACCGCCCAATGTGCAAAAACTATAAAAACGCAAAGTATAGGACCTAAAATTAATAGTGCCACTTCTGCTTGTTGTTGTATGAGTTGGTTGGCTTGTTTATTGTTTTTTGCCACTCCCGACAAACGAGGGTAATAATCGGTACCCATAGCTGTAAAAACCATTCCTACATAACTTCCAATAATTGCAAATCCTGCATTATACAATCCAACATCATTAAGGCTTCCGGTTCTGCTTATAAAGGCGCGGATTATATAGGAAGTAGCCACAGTGATCAAACCACTTAAACTCAACATAAAGCCAAGCGACAACATTGACTTTCCTTCGGCTATAGTTTCTTTTTTATTTACGGTTACTTGCTCCGTTTTTATTTTACTTGAGAAATACCATGCTATCAACATGGCTATTGCAGAAGAAGAAATCAGTGCCGGAACAATTCCATCCACCCGATAATAATAGTATAATGGAACTGAAATTAATAATCCAAGAAATGAACCAATTACATTTGCCTTAGCAAGATATTTCAACTGACGCATTCCTTGTAATAAAACACGCTGTCCTGCGGCTAACTGATCAATCAATAATGTAATTGAAAGCCATCGAAATGCTATAGTATATTCCGTGTTTCCAAAAGTAAGATGACTTAACCACGGAGCAAAAATAAACACGGTAGTTAAACCAAGTATCCCGGTAATCCAGACTAAACGACGTAATACGGTAATTACCTTAGAAACACGTTGTTTATTACCTTCTGTATTAGCTTCTGATATATTGCGAACAGCACTAGTACCTAACCCAAAGTTGGTTAACCCACTTACTAAACTTGTTGTTGAAGTAAACAGACCGGAAATTCCCATTCCGGTCGGACCAAGTAGCACGACAATAATTTTTGACTTAATAATTCCAACAAGAATATTAAACACCTGTACTCCACCAAAAATGGAGGTACCTTTCATGATTTGTCGATAAGAAGATTGTGTTCCTGACAAGATTAAAAACTATTAATGATTTCCATTACTTTGCTTATTTCACAATCTTCTAACACTGGACTAATCGGCAAACTCAACACTTCATTATGTATTTGTTCTGTAATTGTTAAAGAGAGATTATTCCAAGCTTTATATGCTTTCTGCTTATGCGGAGGGATAGGATAGTGGATTAATGTTTGGATATAGTTGTCTGTAAGATGCTGTTGTAATTTATCACGTTCCATTGTTCGTACCACAAAGAGATGCCATACATGCTCTGTTTCATTACGCGGATTTTCGGGTAAAATTACTTTTGGATTGTTAATTTCAGAAATATAGCGTTTGGCTATTTCACGTCTTCTCTTATTATCTTTATCAATATATTTCAATTTCACATCCAAAACGGCTGCCTGTATTTCATCTAAACGAGAGTTTAACCCCTGATAAATATTTACGTATTTTTGATTAGAACCATAGTTAGCAAGAGCACGAACTGTTTTTGCCAACTCTTCATCATTGCTTGTGACTGCTCCACCGTCACCCAATGCACCTAAATTTTTGCCAGGATAAAAGCTAAATCCGGCAGCATCACCCAGATTTCCCATTTTAACACCTTTCCATTCTGCGCTAATGGATTGGGCATTATCTTCTATAATTTTTAGATTGTACTTTTCAGCAAGTTCTTTTAATTCTTCTGAAAAAACCACTCGACCATACAAGTGTACAATCATTATCCCTTTGGTTTTGGGTGTAATTTTATCTTCTATTTTTGAAATATCAATATTGTATGTGTTAATATCCGGTTCCACTAAAACAGGTACCAAGCCATTATCAGAAATAGCCAGAATAGAGGCAATATAAGTGTTGGCAGGTACAATGATTTCATCTCCTTTTTGCATTACACCCATCTCTATATATGCGCGTAAGATAAGTCGCAATGCGTCTAACCCATTGGCAACACCGATAGCATGATTGCAACCGATGTAATTTTTTAAGTTTTCTTCAAACTGTTTTACTTCATTACCCAATAAATACCAGCCACTACGAAATGTTGCCAGCAGTCTATCTTCAATTTCTTGCTGATAAGCAAGATTAATTTTTTGTAAATCAAGAAATTTAATCATTATTATCGTAAGTAATTATACCATTTTCATTTATTGTACCTTTTTGCTTTGCCGGATTCCCAAACCAAACTGTATTGGCAGGAACATTTTTTGTAACTACGCTACCAGCACCAATTAGAGAGTTTTCACCAATTATGTTTCCTGCAACTATTGTAGAGTTTGCACCAATAGAGGCACCTTTTTTAACAAGTGTTTTATCGTATTCTTCACGATGCTGCTTTGAACGTGGTATTAAATCATTAGTGAAAGTTACATTAGGACCTATAAAGACGTTATCTTCAATAGTAACTCCATCCCAAATCTGCACACCGGGTTTGATAGTTACATTGTTTCCTATTACAACCTTATTTTCTACAAAAACTTGGCAGTTAATATTGCAGTTATTTCCTATTTGTGCGCCTTCTAATATCACACAAAATTGCCAAACAGTAGTTCCTTTTCCTATTTTATCAGATTGAACATCTGCTGAAGAATGTATTTTAACCATTTCTATATTTTATAAAATTCTGATAACTTCTTATATAGTCATTCTCATTAAACACATCAGAAGCTAAGACCAAGCAGATACTTCCGCTTGAAAAGTCTTTCATCTCTCGCCAAATACCCGGTTTTATGTATAGAGCTTTGTTAGGATGATTAAGAAAAACTTCTCTTTTTTCTATTCCATCGTCCAAAATAAATACAAAAGAACCGCTTGCAGCAACAACATATTGTTGCAATTTATAATGTGCAAGTCCACCTCTTTCGATTCCCATCGGAATGTCGTATAAATAGTAAACTCTTTTGACATCAAAAGGGATATTTCCATTGTTTTCCATTACAGTGATATTCCCAGCATCGTTATGGACAATTGGTAATTCCACTATCTCACAATCATGAACAGAATACTTTTTACTCATATCTTAATCTTTTGAATTCTTCAAAGTTTCGAATATAATCATTCGCATTGAAATGTTTATCAGAAACAATTAAAGCTAAAGAATTAGTGGAGAAATTTTCTAATCTACGCCAGTACATTTTTGGGACGTATAGTCCATAATAGGAACGATTTAGAGAGAATTTTTGTTCCTTTTTTCCATTATGCAGTACCACATCAAAACTTCCTGAAAGAGCAATAATAAACTCCTGTTGCTCTTTAAAAGCGTGGCTACCACGTATCTCTCCGCCTGGTACATCGTATATCCAGTATGTCCGTGCAATCTCAAATGGCAACTGTTTTGGATACTCGAAAAAGGAGAGATTCCCTCTTTTATCTAAGATTTTTGGAAGTTGTATTATTGTTGGTTTGTTCACGTCTTAATTTTTTTAAAAACCTGCGATTTGTGATTATGCTTTATATTTTTACTTTATATTTGGAAAAATTAAAAAACACACAATCCATATCGGAGGGAATACTTTGAGTTGCAATGTGCATCACACAATCTATTACACTACAGTCTCCCATCCACTTTTCTGTTAAAAACCCCTTTTACATCATATAACACATTGTTCCCATTTGCAATTTTCGATAAGTCTAACTCCTTAAATTTATTGTGAGCCACTGCCAAAATGATTGCGTCAAACTTATCCTTTGGCAATGTGTTGACTATCTCCACTTCGTACTCATGTCTTGCAATATCGGGATTTACCCAGGGGTCGTATATGGTTACTTTGGCGCTATATTCTTTTAGAGTGTTGACGATGTCGATAACTTTGGTGTTGCGTACATCGGGGCAGTTTTCTTTAAAGGTAAAACCCAGTACAAGAATATGTGAACCTAAGACTTGAATGCCTTTCTTCAGCATCAATTTAATTACTTGGTCGGCTACGTATTCGCCCATGCTATCGTTCATTCTACGTCCTGCTAAAATTAGTTCGGGGTGGTGTCCGTGGCGTTGGGCTGCCTGTGCTAAGTAATATGGATCTACGCCTATGCAGTGTCCTCCGACTAATCCTGGTTTAAACGGCAAAAAATTCCACTTTGTTCCGGCTGCAGTCAGCACATCTTGTGTATTAATACCCATTTTGTTGAAAATCTTGGCTAACTCATTTACAAAAGCTATATTGATGTCACGTTGAGCATTTTCTATAACCTTTGCGGCTTCTGCTACTTTGATAGTTGGAGCCAGATGTGTGCCTGCAGTTATTACGGAACCGTAAATTGTATCAATAAATTTACCGATTTCAGGTGTACTACCTGATGTAACCTTCAATATTTTATCAACTGTATGCTCTTTATCTCCCGGATTAATGCGCTCGGGGCTGTATCCTGCAAAGAAATCTTTATTATATTTCAAGCCGCTCATACGTTCAACTATGGGAATACATTCGTCTTCTGTAACACCTGGATAAACAGTAGATTCATATACCACTATGTCTCCTTTGGAAATTACTTTTCCTACAGTTTCACTTGCTTTAACAAGTGGGGCTAAATCGGGATTATTATTTACATCAATGGGAGTTGGGACGGTTACAATATAGAAGTTCGCATCTTTTATGCTACTGATATCCGATGTACAGATAAAACCGTTAGCAATAGCAGATTGAAGCAATTTGTCTTCCACTTCAAGCGTAGAATCGTGACCACTCATTAATTCTTCTACACGAGCTTGGTTAATATCAAAACCAATTGTAGTGTATTTTGTCGAAAATAGGCGAGCAAGAGGCAAGCCTACATAACCTAAACCGATTACGACTATTTTTACGTCTTTGTTGTTCATTATGTTCATTATAAATTTTTCCAATACCATTTCACAGCTTCCTCTAAACCTCTTTTTATATTAAATTGAGGGTTATATCCCAACAAATTCCGTGCTTTATCTATACTTGCCAATGAATGAGGTATATCCCCAACTCGATAGGGTCCGTGGATAACTTCTATATCTAAAATCTTGGGGTCGAATTTTGATAAATACTCTTTTAAGTAACCAGCCAATTGGTTTAGCGTAGTTTGTTCACCGTAAGCAGTGTTATAAACTTGATTTATGGCATCGGGATTTGTTGTTTCCATCGCCAGAAGATTTATTTGGATAACGTTATCGATGTATGTAAAATCGCGACTATATTCGCCATCTCCGTTAATTACAGGCGATTTGTGGTTCATAAATTGTTTTACAAACAAAGGAATAACTGCTGCATAAGCGCCATTTGGGTCTTGTTTGCGACCAAAAACATTAAAATATCGTAAGCCGATATACTCTATGCCATAAGTTTTCGCGAAAACATCGGCGTAAAGTTCATTTACATATTTGGTTACAGCATAAGGAGATAACGGCTTTCCTATCTTATCTTCTACTTTGGGAAGAGTTTTGCTATCGCCATATGTTGATGAGCTTGCAGCGTAAATAAATCGTTTAATATTTGCATCACGGCTTGCCACAAGCATATTTAGAAATCCTGAAATGTTTACTTCATTTGTTGTAATAGGGTCGTTTATGGAACGTGGCACAGAGCCTAACGCTGCTTGATGAAAAACATAATCAGCCCCCTTAACAGCTTTTTGACACTCTTCTAAGTTTCGGATATCGCCGACAATTAATTTGAAAGTTTCAGGATAAGATTGAATTAGAGGCTGTATGTTCTCTATTCTTCCGGTAGCAAAATTATCTAAACAGACCACTCTGTGTCCAAGCTGTAATAAACTTTCACACAGATTAGAACCAATAAATCCGGCTCCGCCAGAAATTAATATATTTTTATTTTGCATTTATAAAATCGCTTATTTATATCAAAAGTCTTTTTCTGTTACCCTTGCATGCCGCAACATTTTTTGAATTTTTTGCCGCTTCCGCAGGGACAGGGGTCATTGCGTCCTACCTTTGAGCGTTTTACTTCTGTTATTTCGGTTTCTTCAGGTTGCTGAGGATAATACGATTCAGCCTTTTGGTTCTTTTTTTCTTTTTTCCATCTTTCAATCATCTCTATCTCTTTTTCGGCTAACGTGTATATGTCAGGCAATTCCATTATGCGTTTTTCCAAAAAGGGTGGATTTTCGAAATATTTTACAACATCAGCATACCCTCCGTTTATCCATTCATCAACACAATCGGCTTCGTGTAGTATTTTGAGGATTGGAAGTGAGTTTTTAACATTTAAGTCTATTAGTGAACTTTCAATAAAACCTACAAAAGGAGCATCAATAATATCGTTATTGGTTTGATTGTCAACGTAGAATTGTAGCAAATCGGTCAACCATTCTATAACTTCATCTTTTCTTTCGGGGTGATGGAAAGCTAATTGTTCAATGGCATCCAACAGTGTGCTTTTTACAAAGGCATTCTTGTTAGGCAGATATAGAACTTCTAAAAGTTGACGATGGTCATGCTTTACTAGCATATAGTAGTAAAACCAAGTATCGTTAACCCAAAAATCCCCAAACCAGAAATCTGTAAAATCATCCTCCTTTTGAAGAAGTAGGCACGCCGTTTCCATTGTCTCAACAGCATTGAGTTCATACAGAAACCAAATTGCGTGTGGCAAGGCATAATACTCATTTCGTTCAAAATCCTCGTCGGTAAATTCGAACATTGTGTGATACATTACTTGCTCTAAATCAGCAATTACAGAGGAACGAGGAAGCGAAAGGATAGTATTGATGGTCTCTTTGTTTAAGGTTTCATGCTCAAAAAGCATATTAACTTCAGAGTGATAAAAACTCTTTCCTTTTCGATGTCTATTTTTGTAGTCATCTGAAATAACTGGATGAACGTATTTCGGTTCTTTGGGTTTGTGGTTTTTTAATTTTTCCAACCCTTTTTCCATCCTGTGGAGCATGATTTGTTGGGTGACATTACTAAAAACATCGTGCACATACGCAGAAACTTCCTCTATGTTTTCGTCGCCAATCTGCGGTCCGTCTTTTTTTAAATAAAAATAGTCGTAAACATATTTAATGATGTCGTCAGCTTTGTCGTAGTTTTCTCTTTTGATTTCTAATTCTGCAAAAAGTAAGTAGTAGTGAACCACATGCTCAATCCAAAACGTGTTTGTATCAGGAAACCAACGATTGATGTCGGGGGTGTCGCCTCCTAATACTTCAATAGCCTCTTCGAGTCTGTCGTAAAAAATTAGCCTTTTAGCTGAATTATGGAGTCCGTAAAAATAATTGGGAAACAGATCTCTCGTTTTTAGAAGAAGCTTCTCAGCTTCAATATGGCGATCGTTTTTAGTTAAAGCGCTGTAGTAAAAGTTCCACGCTTCGGGATACTGTTTCCAACGTTGAAAAAAACGTTCTACCTTTTTCAAATTGGGCTTGTTTTTTCCTTTAACATAAGTGTAAATATCTTTCAACTCTTCAACATAGAGTTCACTACGTTCATCTTGAATAGGATCAAGAACAACGTTAAAAGGGAATTTACTTTTTACCATCATTTAGAATTCACTTAGATAAAATTTGACAAGACAAATCTGATTACAACTGGCTTTGCACGGCTCCGCCCTTTCACTCACACGCTTTGTATGGCTACTAAGACATTTTTAGGACACAAAGATAGCAAACAAAGCGCTGTGTTTACAGATATTTTGACGAAATTTCAACGCATATCATAGTTGACATAAAATCTAAACGAACAACCAATATTTGATTGCTTTTTTTTCTGATTATTTCGCCTTTAAATCCACAAAAAGGACCGGAATTAATCTCTATATAATCGCCTATTTGGTAGTCAATGTCTTGAACTTTAACATTTTCAGAATTTTTTGTTAAAATACGTAGATTTTCTATCTCTCTATCTTGAACATAAGCGGGCTGATTTTGAAACATTAAAAAACGAACGACTCCATCAGTCTTTAGTACTTTGAGATAATCTTTATAATCAATTCTGACAAAGACATAACATGTGATTAAGGGAACTTCGACTATCTTTTTTCTGTCACTCCACTGACGAACAGTTCTATATAGAGGCAGATAAGCCTCTATTCCTTTTTCGGCGAGTTGAAGCGCTACTTTTTTTTCATGACGTGAACGTGTTGATACTGCATACCAACGTAAACTACTGCTCATTTTTGTTACTTGGGTTTAGCATGTTATCAATTTCAACTTGTAAATCAGAGTATTGGAAACCAATCTCTCTTACGATTTTTTCGCCTTCAAATCTACTGTGTTCAAATCCAGATTTTACAATTTGTCGTGTTAATTTAGGAGACAGATTAAATATCCAAGCAGAAATTTCGTTCAGCAGAGAAATTATCCAAAGTATATTTTTATTGATAAATCTTGGTTTTCGCTTTTTATTCAATGATTTTTGCACCATTTCAAACAACTTCTGATAGCTTAAATTCTCAGAACAAAGTATGTATCTCTGCGATTTTTTATCTGTTTCGGATAGAATAATTGCGGCTCTGCACACATCGTTGACAGAAACGTAACCGGTGGTTCCATCAGTTATGAAGGGTAATCCAAATGCCATTTGTTGCAAAAGCGCTGATGAGCTTTTGCCTGAGTTGGCGTTTCCCAAAATAATGGCGGGATTTAATATCACAGCATTCAATCCCTCTTCAATTCCGCGCCACACTTCAAGCTCGGCTAAATATTTTGATTTGCCATAATGACTTTGCTTTTCATTATTTTTAAGAAAATGGTTTTCATTTACTATTTCTTCATTGATAGCGTCTCCTATAGCAGCAACACTACTTAGGTAAACAAGTATTGTTGAACAGTTTTCCTTTTTCAGAAGTGTGTTGACAATGTTTTTTGTTCCGATAATATTTGTGTTGTAAATCTGTTTTTTTGCGTGTGGATTGAAAGATACATATGCGGCTGTGTGATAAATAATATCAACACCATGTACAAGATTATCGATACTCTCTTTGTTTAAAATATCGCCAAAAACAAATTGCAGATTTTTGGTATTGTCGTTACCTAAAAAGGTTGTAAGTTCTAATTTTGCTCTGTTTGAACGTACAAAGGCTTTCACATTAACGTCCTTTTTAAGCAACATTTTTATTAGGTGCGATCCTACAAGTCCATTAGCGCCAGTTACAGCAACATTCATAGCAAAAATTTCGGAACGCAAATTTAACAATTTTTTTGCCAAATAATCTTTTCCCCAAAGCCGAGCTTATTGTCGGTTAGTTTAAGATGTTGAGGTTCAAGTATCCAAAGGTTTAAATCGGCTAAACGAGCGTATGGAAAACGTTTTAAATAGGTTGTTTTTGCAATCTCTTCGTAAGTTTTATCAACTGGAAAAGTAATTCCTGAAATTTGAAGTCCTTGAATTTTCATAACAATGCGAGTTTCTAAAACAATATTTGCCGCTACGTTTCGGTTTTTTAAGGCTTCTAAGCCGTGTCGTGTGTCATGGTCGGTTGTGTAAACAAAAGCGTTTTTCTCTTTTATCCAAGCGTAGAAGCACGATGCACACCAAGGATTGTTTTCATTGGATGTTGCTATTGTAAGCACATGATGTTTGCCAATAAAATCTATAATTGGCTTGTCAATTGCGTTTTCCATGTTTAGTTTAATTTGTTAAGAACCAGTTCTGTAATTTTATTATTGTCGGTTAACAAAATGGTTTGGATTCCTAACTCTTCGGCTGCTTTTGTGTTGGGTTCAAGATCGTCGATAAAGAGTATCTCTTGTGGCAAACATTTTAGCTGTTTTATAACGTATTGGTAAATTTGTTCCGAAGGTTTGCGACAGCCTATTTTATGTGATAAAAACAGCCCATCGAATAGTGATACTAAGCTTTCGGCTAAATTTTGTTCGGTTATTTTTTGGTTGCAATGGTTAAAGTGGATATTGTTTGTATTGCTTAATAAATATAGCGGATATTTAGTCTTTAGGGAACGTAATAGGCTAATAGCCTGACTGTTAAAGTCTAACAGAAGTGCATTCCAAGCATTGTCAATGGTTTTGTCATCAACGTTAACATTCAAATTTTTTCTGATTGCGTTACGAAACTCTTCGTCGGTTATTGCTCCTGACTCGTAATTCAAATAAATATCTAACAGGGGTTTTGAATCTCTTAAAATCTCTTTTGGGTTACCTGTAATTTTTGAATAGGCTTCGAATGTTTTATCAAAATCGATATCCATTAAAACTCCGCCCAAATCGAATATGATGCACTTAATCTTCATCTGTCTATATTTTTTCTATCTAATGTTTTTATGTAATCTTTTGTAAAGATTTGGCTGTAAAAATAGTTTCTGGTATTTGAATTTCTGATATATCAAAGGATTGAGCAAACGGCTCTAGTGCTAAGTTAACATAATTTTTAATATCCTCGGGTTTATCTATGACATAAAAACCTTTCTTACCACTCAAATGCTTTGCCAAGTATTCTTGTTCCCATTGATTTTTTGTTGGAAGCATTATAAGTGGTTTTGAAAGTGCAATGCAATCCATTATTGTTGTGTATCCCGCAAGCGAAATTATTGTTTTTGAGCATCTTACTACGTTATAAAAATCTTCGGTATTGAGATGACCATAAATATCGATATTTTTATAAACAGTCGATTTTTCGTGATTAACATAACCTAATACTGCATATTTCCCGTCACTTTTTGAAAAAGTATCAATAATTTTATTTGCCAAATGGTTTCTGTAGGGTTGAGGTCCTGAAGCAATATAAACCATGTTATATTTAATTTTAGTGTCAGTTATTTTATGGTTTAACGACATAAAACGACTTAGAGGTCCGCAATAAAACGATTTTATTTTTAAGTTTTTTGAATTGGAAAGTTTTCCTGCTAATATACTGTTTGGGAAATCGGGAATAAGTGCGTAATCGAATTTGTTAACTATTCGCGTGTAAATTTTATTTATTAGCCTGCCTATCAATCCTTTAATAGGAAGATTTATTTGATGACTCAGATAACATGAGACACTATTACGTGAACGGAAAAAAGGTCTGTTATCGCTTATGATTACATCAATAGCATTAGCTTTTGAGATTTTTTTTGCTATAAACAGCTCCCTTATAAAAATCAAGAATATTTTAGGCAACTGTATTATAAGCGATTGAATAGGAGTGAGGTGGGAGTAATATTTTATATTATATCCAACAACTTCAATTTTTTTAAACGAGTATCCTTCAAGTAAAAACAATTGCTTTTTGGGTAAGGCAAATATTATTTCATAATCCCTTTTCTGTAATTTCTCGGCAAGGGCAATCACTCTTGTTGTGTGTCCCATGCCCCAATCCAAGGGTGCAAATAAAACTTTGATAGCCAAATGTTTGTTATTTTAAGTTCCAAGTTATCTCTGTGTCCCAATTTGCGCGTATAGTAATATCTTTACTATATGTTAAAACCAATTCGGGCAATAACTTTTTATAGTAGTCTCCGGTATCCCATTTTTTGTTCCCGTTTGAATCAATAAAAAGCCTTAGAGTGTATTTTCCGGGTTTCAAATCGTTTATTGTTAATGTTTGGGTTGTTGGATAAAAACTTTGCCATACAATATTTTTTGAGTTGTCGTAAAGCTCTATTACAGAGTTGTTTTCAATCTCTCCAACAATGTTTACTGCTAAAACTCCATATTCCGACTCGTCGGGAACTCTAAATTTTAAGCTTTTCGGGTGTGAGTATTGTTCATAAATATCAGAGATGGCTAAGGAGTCAAATATCATCTCATAACTGTTGCTCTGAACAAACTGATAATCAATAGTTAACAGGCTTTTTGTTGTGTCTAATGTTGTGTTGAAGTCAATAGCCTTTTTCACAGTATCTTCGACAGTAAAGAGTTTAATTTTTTCAAAGTCAATCGAGTTTACTGGGTGGTTAAAGTTTAAAACCAGTTTTTTGTTTTTGTCTAAAACATTGCCAACAATATTTGAAGTAAAAGTGACAATGGTGTCATTATCAAACACTTTGTTTTTTTCTACTGCAAGCGTGATTGTGTCCTTTTGTATTGTTAGATTTTCTAAAGAATCGAGGAAACCATATTCTAAGACAGCCTTTAACGTATCGGATAGTGTCATTTCAAAACTTGGAATGACAAACAGCAGTGAGTCAGGACGTTGTGAACAGACCTGAACAAAATTAGTGTCGTCAAAAGTTCTAAGAGTTGTTTCGCTATACGGTTCACGGTTTAGTACAATGTTGATGAGGTTTCGCCTTGGGCGTGACGAGGTTTTTACGAACTGTTTTTGGTAATCAGGCTCAAACAGATTTAAACGTATTTTTTCAATTGTTGAAGCAACGATGCTTTTTTGAATTATCGTATCGGCAAATATTGTGTCGCCACTTTCTGCTGATATCTCTTTAATTATTTTTAGCGTATCGTATGCAATATCTTTATAAGTTTCGGGCTTTAAAGTTTCGTCAAGAAAAGCAACTTTTTCGTTTGGTAGTTTGTAAAGCATATCATTTGCAATATCTGAAAGTGCAAATATTTTATACTCACCCTTTTTTATATTATTAATTGTAAATTCTCCCGCCTTGTTTGTAATTGAATAGTATAGTGGTTTTTCTTTAGCAACGACTGAGTCGTAAATATTGTTATATAAGCCAACTTGAACATTTTCTACTGGCAAACCTGTTGCTGCATTTTTAACTACTCCTGAGATAAAAATAGTGTCGATTTCGCCTCCTGTTGAAAATACATACTGAAAATTATCCTTAATGTTTCCCTCGGTATAATCGCGGATTGCATCTCGAAAATTGATATTGTAAGTGGTGTTTTGACGAAGGGTATCATTCAGCTCCACGATAACAGTTTTACCTTTCAGTCTTACTTCTGGTTTTTTGTTGAGTGGAGGCGAAATCGTAACTTTTTGTGAAGCGTCTTTCAAACTTAAAAATTCATTAAAAGTTATTGATATTTTTTTTGAATCAAAGTGTAGTGAATTTGGTTTAGGATTTGCTTTTTTTACTTCGGGTGCGTAGGTGTCCTTGGGTCCGCCAGTCGGAGCCATCTCTTTAGCGCAACCTGTTAAAATTAAGGCTACTATGATAAGTACTATTTCAAATTTTTTGTAAAAAGTCATTAAACAGAGGTATGGGTTTATTTGCATTGACTTCAAAAATAATGATTTTAAATCGACTTCAGTTCTATTCACTAACTGTAATAGGGTCACATTTGAAAGATTGTCTCGAATTGGTTATTTGTAAAATTTTCCAACCTTTATTGGTTCTGTATAGTTGATATGCGTTTATTCCGCAGTATGAAATCTTTGTGTCGTCATAACAAACGTATTTACACCACGCTGTAGCTATAATATCATTTGTTTCAATTGTACATTCTGCCTGCTCTCTACGATATGTTTTTTTTGTTAAAGAATTAATAAACATCTCCATTGTTTCTGCTGCCACAATATTTTTTCTACCGTCATGAAAAACGGTTAGCAATCCTAAGTTAGGATCAACTGTTTTTTTCAATAAAACGGTATCTTTGGTGTTCAACCCTTCTATAAATGTGTCAATAGTTTGCTGTATTTTATCATGTGTCGACAGATTTTGACCATTTAGACTAACGAACGAAACAAACATTATAATAAAAACGGTAATTTTTTTTAACATAAGTATATGTGTTTTATATTCTGATATTTCCTCCTGAATTACTTATTTCTATAGCTAAAAGACCAATTGTTTTTTGTTCAAACAGATTTTTAAGTTCTTTTCTTACTGGTGAATAGTTATTGTGAATAGGGCAGTGGGCGTGTTCATGGGTTTCATCGCAACTGTTTAATCCTATTATGCAGGAATTAAAAAAATTAGGACCATCAATTATTGTCACGATATCCATTAAGGATATTTCAGAAGCAGGCTTTGCAAGCATAAATCCTCCGTTTGGTCCCTTGTTTGACAAAAGTAGCTTGTGTTTAGTGATTTGTTGTAAAATTTTACTTAAAAAAGGTCTCGGAACATCAAGATCAAATGCAATTTGCTTAATCCCAATCATAGAATTTTTATCTTTGTTTAAAGCAAGATAAATCATCGCTCGGATTGCATATTTGCAAGTGTTTGATATCATTAGGCTACTTTATATTAATTTTATCAATTCTGTTTTGATGCCTGCCACCTTCAAAGCTCGATGTCAAAAAGGCAGTAACAATTTTTTCGGCGTCTGTGAGCGACAAAAATCGTCCTGAAAGAACACAAACATTAGCATTATTGTGTTGGCGTGAAAGAGTTGCCATTGTTTGATTCCAGCACAATGCTGCTCTGACGTTGCTGTGACGGTTTAATGCAATGCTTATTCCAATACCACTACCACAAACGGCAATGCCAAAAGTTTGTTCATTGATATTTTTGGCAAGTTTATGCGCATAGTCGGGATAATCAACAGATTGTTCAGAATCGGCGCCATGATCGACTACCGAATAACCCTCTTTTTGTAGAAAACTAATTACGTGGCGTTTTAGAAGATATCCCGCATGATCTGATGCTAAGTGTATAGTGGTTTGCTTCATGTCGTAGCAATTTTAAGTTAAAAGTGTGTGCTTTTGTGGCATTTTAAAACAATAGCAAATATACTCTAATTGAGCTTAAAAATAAAATGATTTTATATGTTTAAATTTTTTCAGTTTAAGGTCGTATGAAATTCACAAGCTTTATGTTCATCTATTTGTGTGCCAAGTTTAGTCAATCGTATCGTCAGTATGATGATAATTCAAATGTATTTATAAATTTCAAACAAAAAGTTGCAATAGTTGTTGTTTTTTGGTATTATTGAGTTGTTATAAAAAATATTTTAAAAAAAATATAGTAACTTTACACGAATTATAATCTATAACTTTAAATACCGTTGTTTAAACTATTGTAACGATAGAGATGTTAAAACAGAAATTACAACAGAAAATTTTACAAAAACTCTCTCCACAGCAGATCCAACTTATCAAGCTGCTGGAAATTCCTACGTTACAGTTTGAGCAGCGAGTAAAAAAAGAGATAGAAGAAAACCCCGCCCTCGAAGAAGCTGAAAACGAAAGTAATGACGACTTACAATATGAAAAGAGTGAAATCGACCATGACGACAGCTCCGATACAGAAGACGATTACAATAGCGAAGATGAATTTAGCATAGAGGATTACTTGCCCGACGATGACGACATTCCAGAATATCGTTTAACCGCAAACAACTATTCAAGAGACGACGAACAACGTGAAATCCCCTATTCAGGTGGGATAACGTTCCATGAAAATCTAATAACTCAACTGCGACTAAAAAGAAATCTATCGCACGAAAGGCGTGAGTTAGCCGAATATTTAATTGGCAACATTGATGAAGACGGGTATCTACGGCGTAAGCTGTCTTCCATAGTCGATGATTTGGTTTTTACAATGAATATCCGCACGACTGAAGATGAATTGTATCAAGCGCTTAAGGCAGTACATGAATTAGATCCCGCGGGCGTTGGAGCACGCAATTTGCAAGAGTGCCTTTTACTTCAAATAGAACGACAGGACACTTCAAAACCTGAGGTCGCCATTGCCGATAAAATATTGAGAAACCATTTTAACGAATTTACTCGCAAGCATTACGACAAAATAATGAGTCGCCTGTCAATTGACGAAGAGGAGCTTAAAGAATCAATTGATGAAATATTGCGATTAAATCCTAAGCCCGGCACATCATTTACAGACCCAACAATACGCGACACCTCGACAATAATCCCTGACTTTATTTTAGAGACTGAAGACGGAGAATTAACAGTTTCAATGAATTCGAGGAATGTGCCCGATTTGAGAGTTAGCCGAACATACATTGAAATGTTAGAGGAGTACTCAAACAGTAAAAACAAAACACGTTCAGATAAAGAGACAATAGCATTTGTAAAGCAGAAATTAGATTCGGCACGTTGGTTTATCGATGCTATTAAGCAACGACAAGACACTCTGCTACTTACAATGGAAGCCATATTGGGATATCAGAGAGAATATTTTTTAACTGGAGATGAGCGAAAATTGCGACCTATGATATTAAAAGATATTGCCGATATTACAGGCTTAGATATTTCAACGATATCGAGGGTTGCAAATTCAAAATATATACAAACAGAGTATGGAATTCTCTCTCTCAAGTCTTTTTTCTCAGAATCAATGACAACCGATTCTGGCGAAGAGGTCTCTACACGCGAAATAAAACAGTATTTGCAGGAGTGCATCGACAACGAGAACAAACGTAAACCGTTAACAGACGAAAAACTTACACAATTATTATGTGATAAGGGTTATAATATCGCACGCCGAACAGTTGCGAAATATCGGGAACAATTGAATATTCCGGTTGCACGATTGCGAAAAGAAATTTAAAATTCACATTATGCTTAAAAATTTGGCTCAGGCGGTTTCTGTTGTTTTTCATCCTATTTGGATGCCGATGATAGGTGCATTTATACTTTTAAATCATTCGCAACTTTTAATGTTGTTGCCAAGCCAAGTACATAAAGCCATATATATTATAATAGCCTCAAGCACAATAGGTTTTCCCCTGTTAATGCTTCCCATTTTTATATTTCGCAAAACATTTAAAATGTTTCAAATGACCCAGAAACAGGAGCGTTATGTACCTCTGTTTGTAATGGCAATCTTCTATTTTTTCTCTTATTATACTTTAAGCCGCTTAAATGTACCCGGAATATTGACAGGATTTATTTTAGGTGTGTTTATTTCAACATCAATCGCGGCGGTAGTGAGTATTTGGTGGAAAATATCGTTACACGGAATAGGGCTTGGAGGGATTGTCGCTCTTTTAGTGCTAATTCTGCTGTTTCGTCATGGGTATCCCGAAGGGCTGTTTTTTCAAGCGCTTATTTATACAGGTATCGTTCTATCTGCAAGAATGTATCTTCAACAACACTCGTTATTGCAAGTTGTTACAGGATTTTTATGTGGATTTTTAACGATATCATTAACAATGTTAATCTATTAAAAACTGATATTAGCCACACCTTTTGTTAAATTTCAGCTCAAAACTCTTACGATGTGACAAAAATTTAACAAAAACATAATACATAATATATTTAATATGTTGATATTTACAAACTTATCTATTAAGCCTAATTAGGTAATATCATTAGTTTGACATCAACAACAAACAGAAAAGCAAATGAGTAAAAAAAACAAAAAACCCAATAAAGAGGCAGCAAATCCCTCTTATTTGAATCATACTATACTTGAATTTTTAAATAGTAACCCCACTAAAACATTCAACTATAAGCAAGTAGCAAGAGGACTTAAACTTACCGACAGTTCGCTGCGCCCAAGGATAATAGCTGCGCTCGATTATCTTGCTGAAACAGAACAGATTAAAAAGGTCGATAGGGGTCGGTATAGAGCTATACGACAGAGAAACGTAATTGAGGGAAAAATCTCCATCACTCGCAAAGGACCTGCTATACTTACCACCGATGACGGTCAGGAGTATGAGGTCTCCTACGCAAATCTTTTTCGTGCATTTCCAAATGACAGAGTACGCGCTTATGTTTATCCTGGATCAAAACGGCGCAAGGCAAGCGTTGAGATTTTTGAAATCGTAAAACGCGCTCGAACCTCGTTTGTAGGGATTGTTGAGATTAATCCTAACTTCGCATTTTTTGTGCCCGACTCGGGAACGTTGCCTGTCGATATCTTTATTCCAAAATCAGAGGTAACCCGAACAAAGGTTAAAGAGAGACAGAAAGTTGTTGTCGAAATTACCGAATGGGCTAAGGATGCACACAATCCTACAGGAAAGATTGTAAAAATTCTGGGGAATATCGGCGAAAACGATACCGAAATGCACGCCATTTTGGTTGAATTTGGGTTACCATACGAGTTCCCGACAAATGTTACCGAAGCTGCCAAAAAGATTAAGACAACTATAACCAAACAAGAGATAGAAAAAAGGCGCGATTTCAGGAATATCACAACCTTTACTATCGACCCAGCCGATGCTAAAGATTTCGATGACGCTATCTCGGTACGCGGTATTAGTAATGATGTTTGGGAAATTGGCGTTCACATTGCTGATGTATCACACTATATTGAGCCCAGCAATATTATTGACAAAGAGGCTTTTGAACGTGGAACAAGTGTCTATTTGGTTGACAGAACCGTACCAATGCTACCCGAGAAACTGTCGAACAACGTTTGCTCACTTCAACCAAATACTGACAAATTAACCTTTTCTGTAGTTTTTAATATTGATAAGAACGGAACTGTGTTAGAGCGCTGGATTGGTCGCACCATAATTAAATCGCAACGCCGATTTACATACGAAGAGGCACAAGAACGAATTGAAATAGCCCAAGGCGATTTTGCAAACGAATTGATTATATGTCACAATATTGCACAAAAACTGCGTAAAAAGCGATTTGATAAGGGCGCCATTAATTTTGAGCGTTCAGAGGTCAATTTTATATTGGATGACAAAGGTAAACCTATTGACGTATATCTAAAAGAGAACAAAGAGGCTAATCAACTTATCGAAGAGCTGATGTTGTTGGCTAATAGAACAGTCGCAACTTATATAAATACAGAAAAAGCTGTTAAAGGAAAACCTAAAACATTTGTTTACAGGATTCACGACAAGCCAAATCAGGAAAAATTGGAACGTTTTGCGAAATTTGTAAGGCGTTTTGGACAAGAGATAAATACAGAAAACAACTTGACAATCTCAAAATCACTAAACAACCTTATTACAAATAGCAACGGTAAGGCGTGGCAAAATGTGGTTGAAACGTTGGCTATCAGGTCAATGGCACGTGCCGAATATTCAACTAAAAATATAGGACATTACGGACTTGCTTTTGAATACTATTCGCACTTTACAAGTCCAATCCGCCGATATCCCGACTTGATGGTACACAGGCTGTTAACTCGATATATGGAGGGGAAAAGGTCAGCAACTCTTGCCGACACGGAAGCCGACTGTAAACACTGTAACGAACGCGAAGTGTTAGCTACATCAGCAGAGAGAGCAAGCATAAAATATAAACAGGTGGAATATCTTGCAGACAAATTAGAGCAGGAGTTCGACGGCGTAATCTCAGGAGTAACAAATTGGGGCTTTTATGTTGAGTTAGAGGGAAACTCGTGCGAGGGCATGATTCCCCTACAAACGCTTGAGGACGACTATTACATCTTTAACGAAGATGAATATTGTCTGATAGGCGAACATAACAGACGCATATATCGTTTGGGCGACAAGGTTAGAATACGCGTCGTAAAAGCCAACTTGATGAAAAAGCAACTCGATTTTGAGCTTGTAAAAAGCTACGTCGAGCACAAAGATGCTAATTTTGAAAGCTTAACAGCAATCTTAAAAGATAAAAAGAGCGAATCTTCTGGCAAAAAACCGAAAAAGACTTCGTATTACAAAAAGTCGAAGAGTAAAACTTTTGGTAAAAAGGCGAAAAAAAGATAAACTTTTTCAGAAACATTAACACTTATCTGTTTTTAATTCTGTTTTTATTTAATTTTGCAGAAAATTAGAATTAAAACAGAGATGAACTTTTGGCAATTAAGAAGTCAATTTTATGACTTGATTTGTTTCAATGTTAATCAAGTGTACGTGTGGCAACCAGATTTTGATAAAAACAACCTTACTCGTTGGGTAAAGCAGAATTATGCAGAACTTCGTGGTTCGGAATTATTGCCGCAACAGTTTTTAAATTCATTCGCGATTATTTTTTGAAACTTGGCTTTCTCGATGGCAAAACAGGATTTACTATTTCATGGTTATTGGCCGGTGCTTCATTTAAGAAATACTGAAAATTACTTTCGCTACAACAAAATCAAAAAAAATGAAAACAACTCCAAAATTCTGGTCCAACGTTTTTGACGCATTGATTGTTTTGGCTGATTTTATTATAGGAAAAATAGTTTCTCCATGGTTTAATTCAGTTTTTTCAGGTTCCAGAGAATCAGCATCAAACATACAAAACGAAAAAATTTTATGCGGCGTTTATATACTTCTTGCCGTTATGTATGTGATAGGTTTGCTTATTAACAAAGTCAATTTCAGAGCTGAAAAAACAATTACAATGTCATCTGGCGACAATATGGTAATGGGCTTCAATATAGTGGCAATGGGTGGTGTTTTTACGTTACTTATTTTTGAATTGTTTCCTGCTACTATAAACGTCGCTATGACTATTATTCTTAGTGTTGGATTTATGGTTGGATATGGTTGGTTACATTATAAAATTATCAGGAAAGAATCACCTCGTACGGAATTCAATCCTTCATTAAAAAGAAAAATTATCGGTTTTTTTCTAGTTTTCCCATTTGTGATAAGTTTGTCTCTCCCTGTAAACGCATTGGTTTCAGAAATGACATTGTCTGCAACGGGAGAATCTTTGTCATTTTATAAAGACTTTGTGATTCCGGTTTTTATCGGACTAATTTTAGCTACTCTTGCTTGGTTTTTGTTTTTTATTCCGCGAAAAATGCTAAAAGCCTTTGTTGGCGTAGATCTTAGGTGCAGGGCTTTTTTCTGGGCTTTGTTGCTCGATTACTCAATTAAAGTTTCTCCATTCAATATATTCTGATTATGAAAAATATTTCCGTGTGGGCTTCGAGAAACGGCTTCAGTGCTGAAGCTGGCGTTATTGAACCAGCACGGCGTTTATGTGTGATTGTTTTGTATGTTCACGAACTCGAATACGAAAAAATTCTGCACACAATAAAGTTGAGTTAAAAGTTTATAAAGTTGAAAGCAATTAGCGCCTATTACACATTGTTCATTGCTAATTGCTAATTGAATCCACCATCTACTTTATTCTCAAAATCTCTTTATCGACTGAAAAACAACCAGTATATTTGTAAGTTTAATTTTGTAATACCGATTGGACAGCTACTATAGTCCAAATTTCACTATCGTTCGCTTGGACTATGTGTCTGTAACATCGGTATTTACCCCTTAACTCCGTCTGTACGGAGTCTGGGGTAAACATTTGTAAAATTTAAAAAAGATTGGACTGTTTTTAAATTACAATTGGTATAATATGCAGATAATAAAGAGTAAAGCAGAGATGACCTCGTTTATTGAGAATCAAAAACGAGAAAACAGAACTATCGGTTTCGTTCCTACCATGGGAGCACTGCACGAAGGGCATTTGGCGTTAGTTCGCGAATCGGTAAAAAACAATTCGTGTACAGTTGTTAGTATTTTTGTTAACCCCACTCAATTCAACAATAAGGAGGATTTAAGAACATATCCACGCAACGAACAGGCTGATTTTGAAAAACTTAGAGCTGAGAAATGCGATGCTGTATTCTTCCCCACTGTTGAAGAGATGTACCCCGAACCAGACAAAAGAGTATTTGACCTCGGTTCGCTCGCAACTGTTATGGAAGGGGAGTTTAGACCCGGACATTTCAATGGGGTTGTCCAAATTGTTACAAAATTGTTTGATATAGTTAAACCCAATAGAGCCTATTTCGGAAAAAAAGATTTTCAACAATTAGTTATCATTCAATACATTACTAAGCAGTTAAATTATAATATTGATATCGTTCCTGTACCAACCGTGCGAGATAAAGATGGATTGGCAAAGAGTTCACGAAACGAACTATTAACTGCTGAGCAACGGAAAATTGCACCAAAGATTTTTGAAATATTGTCGGCAGCCGTATCTGAGAAAGGGAAAATCTCCGTACAGGAGCTAAAAAACAAGGTTGTTTTTAAAATAAACGCCATCGATGAATTGCGAACAGAATATTTCGATATAGTTAATTCTCAGACACTTATGTCTGTAAATTCGTGGGACGAAAAGTGCGAAAAAATTGGGTGTATTGCTGTTTATTGTGGTAAAGTTAGGTTAATTGACAACATATTATTTTAAAAAGTTATACCTTTGCATCGAAAACAGATATAGCTATGTTTATTGAGGTAATAAAATCAAAAATACATCAGGTTACGATTACTGAAGCAAACTTAAAGTATGTTGGCAGTATAACTATTGATGAAGATTTGATGGATGCTGCCAATATTATAGAAAACGAAAAGGTTCAGATTGTAAACATCAATAATGGTGAGCGGTTGGACACGTATGTAATAAAAGGAAAGCGTAAGTCAGGTGTTGTTTGCCTAAACGGACCTGCTGCACGCAAAGCACAAGTTGGTGATATGGTTATTATAATATCTTATGCCACAATGGATTTCGAAGAGGCTAAAAAATTTAAACCAACATTTATTTTCCCCGACTCCAATACAAATCTATTAGTTAAGTAAGCTACATTGAAAAAAAAGATTGTCAATGCATTCAAATTTCTGCTATTTATAGGTATTGGTATTTTTCTATTCTGGAAACTTTACAAAGACCAATCGATAGACGATCTTATTGAAGCCTCAAAAAACCTGAATTATTATTGGCTGATTTTAGCCGCTATCGTAAGCGTTGGCAGTCACTTGGTACGTGCCATACGTTGGGAGCTTGCTCTGACATCAATAGAGATGAAAGCGCGCCGCAGTAATCTGTTTCACGCCGTTATGGTGGGATATCTCGTCAATCTGGCAATACCGCGGTTGGGCGAGGTTACCCGTGCGGCAGTTCTAAAAAAGTATGAAAAGATATCGTTTACCGGAGGCTTTGGAACCATTATAGCCGAACGTATTGTGGATTTGATAATTATTATAGGTATTACAGTCGTTGTAATTTTTTATAATGACAACTTCTTTTCAAAACTTTTAGAGGATAATCCAGCGCTTTCAGAAAATATCCAAAACTTGCTTTCGGTTAGAAACCTTATAATCTTTATTGCGTTGTGTGTTATTTCTGTTATAGGATATCTGATACTGCTAAAATACAGCAAAAAAGCGCAAAATATTATTAAAAAGATTTTTGATAAGATTACAACATTAAAAGAGGGACTTCTTTCAATTTTTAAACTCAAACATCCTGCACTTTTTATCTTCTATTCGCTGTTGATTTGGATTTTGTATTTTATAGTTATGTGCCTAACATTTAAAGCCTTTTCGTTTACCGGCGATGTTCTATTTACAGTAAATCAAATGCTTGTAGTGTTCCTGATTGGTAGTTATGGAATGCTTGCACCCGTTCAGGGCGGTATTGGCGCTTATCACTTTATGGTTGTAGCTGCGTTAACTGTTTATGGTATTGGTAGTACCGATGCGCGGTTTTTTGCACTTATTGCCCACGCAGTAAGCATGGTGGTTGTGATAGTTGTTGGATTTATAAGCCTTGTTTTGCTCCCAATTTCAAACCGAAAAAAATCAATTAGCAATTAGCAATGCGGTGCACTAAGCTAAGCCGAAGTGTGCAATTAACAATTTTCTTTACAATCCCTTAAATTCTACCTTCTGACTTCTAATTTCTAAATTTTTTAAATATCTTTACCCATATTTAAAAAATCCCGATTTATGAACAATCTAGACTTAATAATCAGCAAACTACACACAGTTGAATCTATACAAAGAGTGCTTGCATACTGGCGGTTTAAAAACCACAAAGTAGTTTTTAGCAACGGCTGTTTTGATATTTTACATCGTGGTCATATTGAATATTTAGCTCAGGCGGCTGATTTTGGCGACCATTTAGTTATCGGATTAAACACCGATGCTTCGGTTCGCCGTCTTAAAGGACCTGAAAGACCTTTGCAGGACGAGGTTGCCCGCTCGTTGGTTTTGGCTTCACTCAATTTTGTCGATGCTGTAATTTTGTTTGATGAGGACACACCATACAACCTTATTAAGGCAGTGCAACCTGATTTTTTGGTTAAAGGCAACGACTACAAACCCGAAGATATTGTAGGCTACGATATTGTTAAAGCTAAAGGGGGCGAGGTTGTTACAATAAATCTTGTAGAGGGTTATTCAACAACTTCGGTTGTGGAGCGAATGAAAAAAGAGTAACAAAATATGGTAGGTTTAAAGAAGTTTTATAACAAGTGATCGTGAAAGTGTGACATTAAAAATTATGATTTATCTGTTAATTTGTAGCAAAAATATAATGACATGACATTAGAAGAGTTTAAGAGAAAATTTGCAGAAATCAAAGAAAAGGGTTTTATCGCAACAACAAGAAGAGGAGCGACAGGCGTTGGTCACACATTATAAACACATCTTGGTATATTTGAAAACAAAGAAGCTCATCCTGATATAGAAGGAGCTGAATTAAAGGCTCATAGAACAAAAAGAGATAATTTAATAACATTGTTTACGTTTAATAATAAGGTTTGGAAAATGCCTCCTCTTGATGCTGTGAAAAAATATGGGAGTTTGGACAAAAGCGGCAGACAGGGACTTTATTATACAATGTCCTTAAAGCCGAATAGCGCAGGGTTATTTTTAAATGTTCAGAAAAAAGATATTTCAGTAATGCACATTTCAGGAGAAGTTGTTGCCACGTGGCAATTAGAAAAATTAGCGGAAAGATTTATGCAAAAAATGCCAGCATTAATTTTTGTTTCAGCATTTACAGAAGAAAGAGACGGTTTAGAGTATTTCCATTTATTATAGAGCACAGTTAATGAAAGGAACTTCGCCTGAACTGCTCGCTAATCAGTTTAAATCTGAAAACATTCTTGTAGATTTACGTTTACATGACAAAGGGACTATGGCAAGAAATCATGGAACGGGATTTAGAACCTACGAAGATAAATTACCCTTTTTGTTTAAAAGTATTATAGACCTATGAAGTACAGAATAATTAGAAATGAAAAGTATGATTTTATCGGAGAGTCTTATGCCACAAGTTATCCAAACTTGCATAAGTATCCCGCTACGATGATACCACAAATCGGAATAGAGCTTTTTAAAGAACTTGATATTAATCAAGGGAAACTTCTTGACCCATATTGTGGTTCAGGCTCCTCTTTTACAGTTGGTTTAGATAGGGGATTAGACGAAATGTATGGTTTCGATATAAATCCTTTGGCAGTTTTAATTTCGCGCACAAAATTCACTAAACTTGATATAGAAAAAGTTAAATTAATTAAACAGAGATTGAGAAACAGAGTATATGAATTTGTAAAAGACGAAAATAATTTACAAAAAATTGAAATACCGCAACATTATAACATTGATTTTTGGTTTTCAAAACCTGTATTACAATATCTTTCTATTATTAGGCATTTCGTTTATAAAATTGAAGTTAATATGAGGAGAATCTTTCTTGTACCACTATCAGAAACTATACGAGAGTGCTCATATACACGTAATAATGAGTTCAAGCTCTATAGAATTAAACCTGAAGAGATGTTGCAATTTAATCCAGATGTTTTTGGCGTTTATTTTGACAAATTAAATAGAGTGGTTGACATCTATGAACGATATTATTTGCCTAAGCTTAACGGAGCGAAGATAGATATAAGTTATAGTAAGTTTCCCAGAAAAGAGAATGAGTTTGATGTAGTTTTAACCAGCCCACCTTATGGCGATAGTTTTACTACAGTTGCTTACGGTCAGTTTTCTATGTTTAGTAATCAATGGTTTGGGGTAAAATATGCCAGACAAATCGATAAATTATTAATGGGTGGAAGTACAGTAAAAGAAAATTATAAAAACAGCATAATATCAGATTATATTAATGAAATTTCCAAAAAATCTAATAAAAGGGCGTTAGAGGTTTCGTCATTTTATTTTGATTTAGACAAATCAATAAAAGATGTCGCAAAAAGTGTAAATAAAGAAGGTAAAATTATATATGTTGTTGGAAATAGAAGAGTTAAAGATGTTCAGTTGCCTACAGACCAATTTGTAGCAGAAAAATTCGAGCAAAATGGATTTAAACATTTATTTACTTACGAAAGGTTGCTCGGGAACAAAGTAATGCCATCTCAAAACTCCCCCTCAAATATGACAGGACAAAGAAGAGGAACAATGACAAGAGAATATATTGTTGTTTGTGAAAAAATTATAGAAACATGAAACATTTTAAACATTTTTTTATTGTAATATTTTTCCTTTTTTGGGGAAATGTTTATTGCTGTACAACCGCTGTAATATCAGGCAAAGCTACTAATGACGGACGCGCATTAATTTGGAAATTGCGCGATACCGATTTTTTAAAAAACTATGCAAAAAAGTATCCTGCTGAAGATGGGAAATATGCATTTATAGGAATTGTTAATTCTGGCGACAGCTTAGGCAACGAAGTGTGGGCAGGAAACAACGAAGTGGGATTTGCAATTATGAATAGTGCATCGTTTAACGTAAATCTTAAGGACACCGCAAAAATAAAAAACCGAGAGGGATTTTTTATGAAAAAAGCGTTAGAGACGTGCAAAACTTTGGAGGATTTTGAAAAACTTCTCTCTGACACCGAAAAGCCAATGGGTTTAGCCGCTCACTTTGGAGTGATAGATGCAAAAGGCGGTGCTGCTTTTTACGAAGTAAACAATTACACTTGGACAAAATACGATGCAAACGACCCAAATGTAGCCCCTGATGGATATATTCTGCGAACTAACTTTTCAAAAACAGGAAAACCCAATGTTGGATACGGTTTTGTAAGATTACAAACAGCCGAAAAACTTTTTACCGAAACTGTAAAGGAAAAACCTCTTGACTATCGCACTGTAATACAAAATTTCTCAAGATGTTTGTACAACCCAATAACCAAAAACAATTACAGAAAGATGTTTGAAAATGAGCCTGCAAGCGATAAATTTATACACTCCGACAACTTAATTACAAGTTTTGGCTCAGCCTCTAACATTGTTATTCAAGGAGTTAAAGAGAACGAACTACCACAATTCACAACAATGTGGACAGCAGTAGGGTTTCCGAATACATGTATCACAGTGCCTCTTTGGATAAGCGAAGCGGAGTTGCCAAACACAATGATTTACGACGATTCGCTAAAGAACTCAAAACTAAATCATTATAACAGGATACTGTCAAAAGAGTGCTATCCAATAGATAATCCGGACGGATACCACTATTTACAAATATCCAAATTAGTGAATAAAGACAACAACGGATACATTCAGGTTATTGAGCCAGTTGAGAAAAACATATTCGACGAAACTGATAAGAAACTAAACGAATGGAGGAGTAAAATTCCACCTAAATCGGAAATTGAACAGTTCTACACGCAGATAGACGATATCATTGAGAAAACTTACAAAAAAATGCACGATAATTGATAATATATATTTAATTTTCAAGTAACTTTCTTTCGTCAAACTTACAATAAAATTTTTATGAGCATAATCAAAAATACTATTAGAGAGATATTAATATTTCTTCACTTAGACCTGACTAAAAACCTTAAATACGACAGACTGACAAAAAAGATATTAAAAAAACACCTAAAGCGTGATAGCAATTGCATTGATGTTGGTTGTCACAAAGGCGAAATATTAGATTTAATGCTCTGCTACGCGCCTGATGGGAAACATTATGCTTTTGAACCGATTCCTTATCTGTTTAACAACCTGAAAACCAAGTATAAAAATAAAAAAGTAGAAATTTTTCCCTACGCTCTTTCTGACAACAGTGGAGAAAGCACATTTCAGCTTGTCAAAAATGCACCTGCATACAGCGGAATTAAAAAAAGACGGTATGATATTTCAAATCCGGATATTGAAGAGATAAAAGTAACCCTGAAAACTTTAGATGAAATTATCCCTGCGGATGAGCAAATCCACTTAATTAAAATCGATGTCGAAGGCGGAGAGTTTGGAGTTCTGAAAGGCGCAAAAGATTTGCTAAAAAAGAATAAGCCCACAATTATATTCGAGTGCGGGAAAGGTGGCAGCGACTACTATGGAACCACTCCTAATGATTTGTACGACTTTATCTCAAACGAAATAGGATTGAAAATTTACACTCTTCAGTCATTTGTCAAAAACAAGCAACCTATTGATAAAGCTGGATTTGAGAGATATTTTAACACCAATAAAGAGTACTATTTTATAGCTAATGCTGATGAAAATAAAACTGCCACCAGAAAATATCTATTTAACATAAAAACACGTTTAAGCCACAGGCTTATGAAAACAACGCGTGAAGAAAACAATTACCCACGACCCAACTACAACAAACTGTTTGAGGGAGTCCGTGGTTTTAAAAGCAATGAACATATTCCGAAAAAGGAGTTTTTTGCCCAATTAGGCAAGCATCAAAATCCGCATACGCTATATATTGGCTGTTCAGATTCGCGTGTAGTGCCAAATTTAGTTACTGGTACAATTCCAGGCGAACTATTTGTTGTTCGCAACATCGGCAACTTTGTGCCTTTATACGATAGAAACAAAGATACATTTGTAGCCACATCGGCGGTAATTGAATATGCCGTTAAGCAGCTGCAAGTTAATAACATAGTTGTTTGTGGACACTCAAACTGTGGCGGTTGTGCAGCACTTTACAGTAGCGCAAAAGAGATGAGATCACTGCCACATACAAAAAAATGGTTAGAGCTGGCAGCGCCTGTTAAGAAGATTGTAGAAGAACAAATAGAAAAAAACTTAATTTCTGCTGAAGATCGCGGTGTATTTACCGAACAGATGAACGTTGTTGTGCAAATTGAGCACCTAATGCAATACCCATATATCCGTAAGGCTGTAAAAAATGGCGATATAACTATAATGGGCTGGTGGTATCACATTGAGGAGGGCGAGATTTATGACTATGACTTTGAACTTAAGAGGTTTATAAAAGTGGAGTAGAGAAAACGGTTGTCTTAAAATATTTATAAAAAATCAAGTCGGTGCAATAACTAAATGACAAATCGCTCACAAAATTCATATCTCACACTACGAGAGGCTATTATAAATCTTGGCTATGAGTGGCAGGAGAAAGATTATTTTTTCTGCCACGGCGTACTCCCGGTAATCGAAAATGCAACTGCCGACATGAAAGAGTATGTTGGTATTTTAATGTGTACCGATGGCGATATCGACATAAGTATCAATCAAATAGATTACCATATAACGGCATCGACCTTGCTTATTGCACATCCCTCTTCCATTGTACATATTATTCGTTCAAAAAGAGAATACCACGGCATACTTTTGTTCGTTGCACGAGATTTTCTGGCTAAAAACATTGTGAACGCTCAACTTGTAAAACCTTTTCGTCAAATTAACAATCACCAGTACACACTTACCGACCTTACTAAAGAGCAGCAAAAAATTCTTATCGATATTTATAAACTAATTTATAAAAAAAGGGAGACCAAAAGCTCTGTATTTCAACAAGAAACATTACGTAATCTGTTTTTGGTTTTTGTCTGTGAGGTAGCCGAAATCTTCCTGAAAAGCAAAAAAGTTGAAAACCGTTCTACAAGAAACGAAGAAATTACCGACTCATTTTTTAACCTACTTCTACAACCGATAAAAATTAGTAATAAAACTGCATTTTTTGCCAATCAACTAAACATATCTTCAAAACACCTGATTAAAGCAATTAAGACAACCACAGGCAAATCTCCCGGCACTTTTATCAATGAAAAAATAACTGATCATGCAAAGGTTTTGTTAACCGATAAAGAGCTAACCATTAGTCAAGTTTCAGAAAAACTCGGATTTTCAGAGACATCCTCATTTAGCAAATTTTTCAAAAAGCAAACCAAATTATCGCCCACACAGTTTAAAGAGCAGATATATAGAGAATTTTAGGCAACTATATGTGAATTATAGGCAAAGTAACTTTCACACTGTTTGTTAATTTTGTAGTGTAAAATTTATATGTTTTGGCTGATAAATTACCTAAATATCCATATAATTTGGGATATGCGCTAAGTGGCGGTGGCGCACGTGGATATGCGCATTTAGGTGTGCTAAGCGCATTGGATGCTTATGACGTAAAACCTCAAATTATTGCAGGAACAAGTGTAGGCTCGCTTGCAGGTGTTCTTTACGCAGACGGATATTCTCCTGAAGAGATTCTAGAAATTTCGGCAAATATAAATTTCAAACAGTTAGTAGAAATTACCAAGCCCACATCGGGTTTTTTAAAAACTTCTGGTGTTACAAATTTCCTTCGTAAACATTTACGGGCAAAATCTTTCGAAGAACTTAAGATTCCTTTTGTTGCTGTTGCGACCGATATGTATAATTCTACCACACATACATTTTCAGAAGGCAAAAATTTGATTGAAGCGGTAGTTGCTTCATGTAGCATACCCATTCTTTTTGAACCACAAAAAATAAACGGCAAATATTATTCTGACGGCGGTATTTTTAAAAACCTGCCTGTTTCTGTTATTCGCGACCAATGTCGATACGTGATTGCAAGCAATGTTTCGCTGATGCAGAAACTTCCTGAGCCATTGACTATGAGGTCAATAGTTGAACATACTTTCAAAATGATGTCTAACGCTAATGTGCTGGAAGATAGCAAATTGTGTGATGTTCTTATTGAAGTTCACGGATTGAAACATACGAAAATGTTTGATTTAGACAAAAAGGAGAGATTGGTAGAAATAGGTAAAGATGCTGCAACAATAAAATTAAATGAAAAAGATGCCAAAAAAATTCTGTCAAATTGCATAAAATATGACAAACTAATGAGCAATAATTAATAAAACTAAATAACAATTTAATTTAAACAAAATGGACAAAAATAACGTAACCGATAATTCTCCGCGAAAGCCCAATATCAACTGGAGAAGCTTCTTATGGACAATGGCATTATTGCTGATACTTAACTCTTTAGTATTTCCTTATCTCTTCAAACCTAAAATTATCCCGACAACATACAGCGCTTTTCTCAACAAAGTTGATTCAGGGTTAGTCAAGCAGGTAAACATTGACGGGAACAAAGTCTTTTTTACCACATCCAACGGCGGAGTTGACAGAAAAGGCGACCCACAAGATGTCGTTTTTCAAACAGGCAGAATGAGCGATGACAATTTAGTTGACCGACTTTTGCTGGCAGAGAGTCCTAACGAAAACGGAAAAATCGAATTTAGCGAAACCATTCCTCGCGAAAACTCCCCAATTTTAAACTTCCTGCTTTACTGGGTATTGCCCGGAGCAATTTTCTACTTTATTTGGCGAAGCGCAATGAGGTCTATGGGTGGGAAACTCGGCAGAAACTATATGAGCTTTGGACAAAACAAAGAAAAGATTTATGCCGAAGATGAGATAAAAACCACATTCGCCGACGTTGCTGGACAAGAAGAAGCCAAAGAGTCACTGAGCGAAATTGTTGATTTTCTGCATAATCCAAAAAAATACGCTGAAATAGGTGCCACACTGCCCAAAGGTGTTTTATTAGTTGGTCCTCCGGGGACAGGTAAAACGCTTATAGCAAGAGCAGTAGCAGGCGAAACAAAAGTGCCTTTCTTTGCCCTTTCCGGCTCCGAATTTGTTCAAATGTTTGTGGGGATGGGTGCAGCCAAGGTACGCGACCTGTTTAGTCAGGCAAACAAAAAAGCCCCCTGTATTATTTTCATTGACGAGATTGACGCCATTGGCAAAAGGCGCGATGGAATGACCACCAACGATGAGCGTGAACAAACTCTAAACCAACTGCTTACCGAAATGGACGGTTTCAATGGGCAAAAGGGAGTTGTTATTTTGGCAGCAACCAACCGCCCCGAAAGTTTAGACAAAGCACTGCTTCGCCCCGGAAGATTCGACCGCCGGGTACAAATGGAACTTCCTGATTTAGAGGGACGAAAAGCGATATTGCAAGTCCACCTGAAAAAAGTTAAGCACGACGAAATTGATTTGAATTTAATCGCACGAGCAACATCTGGCGCATCGGGTGCCGAAATAGCAAATATTGTGAATGAAGCTGCTCTTAGAGCCGTTAGAAATAATCGTAACAGCTTAACAACAAACGACTTGGAAGAGAGTATCGAAACCGTTATCGCAGGGGCACAACGCAAAGGCAAAGTAATTTCCGACGAAGAGAAACGTATTATAGCTTATCACGAAATAGGACACGCTTTGGTTGCTGCAATGCAGACACACTCAGCGCCTGTGCATAAAATTACAATTATCCCACGCACATCGGGAGCACTCGGCTATACCATGCAGATTGACGAAAACGAGCGTAACCTATACAGCAAAGAAGATTTAGAAAATAGAATAGCCACACTTACAGGAGGACGTGCCGCCGAAGAAGTTGTTTTCAACAAAGTTACAACAGGAGCGTCCAACGATATTGAACAAGCCACAAAACTTGCTCGTGCCATGGTTACTCGCTACGGGATGAGCGAGGAGTTTGATATGGTGGCGTTGGAAACTGTAAACAATCCATATTTAAGTAGCGATACGTCATTGAGTTGCTCTCCTGAAACAGCTGCCAGAATTGATGATGTTGTCCTTTCCATTGTGAAAAATGCTCATGAAAAGGCAAAAAACATCATTCGCGAAAATGAGACCAAAATGCACGAACTGTCCGAATATCTCCTTAAAAAAGAGACTATTACAGGAGAAGAGTTTATGAATATATTAGAGAATAAAAATAAAACGACATAATTACAAAACCTTATAAATTTATATACATATGAAACATACATTTAAGAAAATTGAAAAAGCCATTAAACGATGGTATTTGATGCTCATTGTAGGGGTAGTGTTCATTGCATTAGGTATTTGGACATTTGCTACGCCTGCAGATGCTTATGCTGCCTTATCCTTTGTGTTTGCTTTTGGATTTCTCGTTAATGGAATCACCGAAGTAATTTTTGCCTTTGGCAACAAGCACCAAAATTGGGGCTGGTCATTGGCACTGGGTATATTAAGTGCTGCGGTGGGGATTTTATTGTTACTTAACCCTGCCACAACAATGGCTACCTTGCCCTATTATGTTGGATTTACTTTGCTTTTCCGCTCCATATCGGGCATGGTCACAGCTTACGATATGAAACAGTACGGCATTTTAGATTGGGGCACACTAATGGTAACCGCCGTATTGAGCTTGATTTTTTCATTTATTTTACTGTGGAATCCAATGTTCGCAGGAGTTAGCGTAGTTATTTGGACAGCGTTAGCATTTATACTGTTAGGAGTATATTCTATCTATTTCTCCTTTAAATTGCGAAAACTGAATAAGATGATGAAAGAGGAATAACAAACACATTCGTTTACTTAACAATAAAAACAGTTACTATCTTATTTGGGTGGTAACTGTTTTTTGTTTTCCTTTAATAATACTGATATTATATCCAACTTAAAACCATTTCTTTCTACGAAAATATATTATCATACCGAAGAAAACACAGATAATAATTATCCATATCCCCAAGTAACCGTACTCCCATTCAAGTTCAGGCATATTTGAAAAATTCATCCCATAAATGCCTGCAATAAAGGTTAATGGAATAAATATAGTAGCGACAATTGTAAGAGTTTTCATAACTTGATTCATTCTATGCCCTTGCACAGAAAAAAACAAATTTGTTTCACTTTCAAGTGATGAGAGAATCATATCGCAACTATCTATCAGAGTTAAACATAAATCCTTAATTTCAGCAAAATATTTCAAGTGTTTTTCTTCGATAAATTGAGATTCGCCACGTTCAACTATCAGAGTAAACTCTTTTATCGGCAGGATAGACTTCTTGATAAAATGAACTAATTTTTTATGATTTTCAATAACTTCAAGCGCATTCGGTAAGGGGTCTTTTTTAGTATTTATAAAATTAAAATTTTCAATCTCTTCATCTAACTTTGTGAGAGTTTTAAAGTAGTTATCAAGAATTGACTCAAGCATCGTATAAAGCAGGTAATCGGCAGTACTCTCTCTTAAAATACCTTTATTTTCTCTTAACCTAACTCTAAGGTGTTCGAAGAAGTCCGCTTTTCGCTCTTGAAAGGAGATTAGATAGTTTGAACTAAAAACAAAACTTATCTGCTCCGCCAACACTTCACTTTCTGACGGAAGAATTGATTTTAAAGTCAGAAATGAAAAGTTCTCATACTCCTGAAACTTAGGTCTTTGACTAACATCAAGAATATCTTGAATTACTAAACTATGAATACCTAACTTTTCACATATCGAGACTAAAGTTTCGGTTTCGCTTAATCCATTAATATTTAACCAGTAGCTGTTTTCGTTTTTTTCAAACGCACTGATGTTTTCAGGTGAAATACTTTTTATTTCATTACACTTCTCCTTTCTATACTCAAATAGCTGAATATCAATTTTATTAATCTTTAAATTCCCGGTAAAAGTAAATTCTTTAGGGTCACTCTTTTTTCGATTAAGAATTGATATAAAGTGCGATAGATTAATGAATTCCTTTGTTTTATTTTGCTTGATTTGTCTCATATTATTCAGTCATTAATTCTACTTTCAACAATCGAAATTATAGCTATTCGACTCAGCTTTTATTTACAAATTTACAAAAAATTTATCTACGAGTTTACAAGCCTTATCATCAAAGGACATGTTTATAAATGTTTCAGTTTGAAAATACATTTGTAAAGTTTATTTTACAAAATATCAATTTTATTTGTCATATTGTAAAACAAACATTACCTTTGTAGCTCATCAAAAAAACTATTTTTATGAAAACAAGAAATTTACTTCCTCACAGCTGGCGCAAGGTCGGCTGGATTTTGTCAACAATTGGCATAGTATTAGGCTTGCTCTATTTCACACAAATGTCGCTTTTATCATTAAATTAAGAGTGGCAATGTACCGATTAAATCGCAGTCGCAATGAAGAATAGGATTAGAGTAGAACGTGCCGAACTTGGACTCACGCAAGAGCAAGTCGCAGAGAAGATTGGCGTTAGCAGACAGACGATAAATGCCATAGAAAAGGGCAAGTATGCGCCTTCGGTAGTGCTTGCATTAAAGTTAGCTCGACTTTTTGAAAAGCAAGTTGATGATATTTTTGAATTGGAGGCGGAGGATTAGGCTGCCTGTACACAAAAAAAAGCAAAAAGCCCACGAATCACTTCGCGGGCTTCTCATTATTAACACAATTCTTACTAAAACTATACTATCGAATTAATAGCTGAATCGTAATTAGGCTCCTGGGTAATCTCGGGAACTAACTCAGTATAAGCCACTTCCCCTTCTGGATTTACAACTACTATCGCACGTGCCAATAGCCCTTTGAGCGGACCGTCGGTCATCATAACGCCATATTTTTCGGCAAAAGAGTGGTCGCGGAATATTGAAAGCGTGACAACATTATCCAACCCCTCTGTGGAGCAAAAACGCCCCGAAGCGAACGGCAAATCTGCTGAAATACAAAGAACTACGCTATTCTTAATGGTAGATGCTATTTTGTTAAATCTCCTAACAGAGGTAGCGCACACTGCAGTGTCTAAACTCGGAAAGATGTTCAGTATCACATTTTTACCTTTATAGTCTGAAAGTTTGGCTTCTGATAAGTCACCTTTAACTAATGAGAAATCAGGCGCTAGTGTTCCCACTTTGGGCAAGTTGCCACTAATGCTGACAGGATTGCCCTTGAATGTAATTTTTGTCATGTTCTTTTTGATTTTATTAATTTTTACTTCTATTTTCAAATTTCAAATCTTAAACAATGTAAATGAATAAAAGTTCGTTTTTTATCGATTTTAATAATACCGATTGGACAGCTACAATAGTCCAAACTTCGCTGTCGCTCTTTTGGACTATGTATCTGTATCATCGGTATTTATCATTGTAAAATTTTAAAAAGATTGGACTATTTTAAAATTACAATTGGTATAACATATCGTGGTATGGTCATTGTCATTTAGATTAAAATGTACTTTTTAATCTAAAACGTAGGAAAAGTTTAATTCCCATGTCTAAGATATAAAAACCGAATTTAAACTAATGTCCGAAGAAAAATTAATAGAAAAGATACTTTCTGGTGATAAAGAGGCATTTCGCTTGCTGATGGAAAAATACCAACAACAAGTGTTTCACGTGGCAATCGGTTTTGTTCACTCACGGCAGGACGCGGAGGATATTACACAAGAGGTTTTTATTCGGGTCTATCGCTCACTGAGTTCATTTAAGGAGAAATCGCTTTTTTCCACGTGGCTATATCGCATTACGCTAAATACTTCCATTAACTATATTAACAAAAACAAAAGGCGGAATTTACTTACTAACGCCAGCAATAGCCTGATGAGTTTGCTAAACAAAAGCAACGAGGAAAAAGACGCTCATCAGCAACTTGAAGCTACAGAGATAGAAAAAAGCATACAAAATGCTATCGACGGATTGCCCGAAAAACAACGTAAAGCCTTTATATTGAGCAAATACGAAGATTTGTCACAACGAGAAATTGCCGAAATAATGCAAACCTCTGAAGGGGCTGTAGAGCAACTCTTGGTGCGCGCAAAAAAAAGTTTGCAAAAAAAATTGGCTTATCTCGTAGGAAAATAAAAAATTAATTGTCTAATGATATAAAAGACGAAAGTTGAAAAATTATAAAAATATGAAAATCGATAATTACATAGATGATTTTATTCGCAAAGAGAAAGAGGAACAAGTCAACCCATATCTTGCAACACGAGTATTAGCAAAGTTAGAGGAAAACAATGAAGCCGTAGTTATTGGAACAATAGCTCCGATATGGAAAAAATTGGCAGTTGCCGCCAGCTTTGCTTTAGTAATTGCAGTAGGTTTTGGATTGGGAAGTATGGTAAAAGGCGATAAAGAGTACATATCTATAAATATTAACGACTCACAACTTGAAAATCTAAACCTTTATACAATGATTGACTATGACGAATAAAAACAAAATATTAGTTAGGATTATCGTCTTACTTGCGATACTAAACTTGACGACAATCATCTCCATCCTACATCATAGATATAAAGATAAGCAAGCTACTGAAACCGTGATTGTCACAGGAGAAGGACAAAATCCACTTAGCGGAAGGTTCTTTATGCAGGAGGTGGGATTTGACGACGAACAAATGGAACAATTCAGGCAAATAAACCGAAAATTTAAGCCAAAATCTAATCAAATAATTTTGCAAATGGACAGTATTAAAGTGTTGATATTTGATGAGTTAAACAAACAAAATGTCGATACAACAAGACTAAAACAACTAAACACAAGATTTGGAGAATTACACGCAGAGCTTAAAGATGAAACCAACAACTTTTACCTAAAATTAAAAGAAATTTCAAACACAGAGCAAACAGAAAAACTAAAAAACGCCTTTAAACCACTCTTCTATAAGGACAATGCTATTCACAGAGGCAGAGGAAGTTTCGGCAGACAAAATCAATTTTATAAAAGAGAAATTCAAAATAAAAACAACAATTAAAAAAGAAGACAACAATGAAAACAACAGTAATTACAATTGCACTTGCAATGATGACCGCAGTAGCTTTCGGAAAAGAGGATCAACCTACAAAAGCTAACGAAAAAGTTCAGACAGAAAAAAGAGTTCAAACAGAGAACAAAGCTCAAACTCAAAGAGGTCCAAATTTCGTTGATAAAAACAACAATGGAATATGCGATAATTTTGAAGATGGAACTCGCCCTGGACGTGGTCAGGGAAGAAACGCCAAAGGAGGGAATGCCAAAGGAAGATTCTTTGTGGATAAAGATAACGACGGCATTTGCGACAACTACCAAAGTGGAAATCGTCAAGGTCGAGGCAAACGATTTGGCAGAAGAGGTCAGGGACAAGGACAAGGTCCGAACTTTATAGACAAAAACAACAACGGCGTCTGTGATCATCGAGAAAATAAATAACAGCGCTCAGATACAGTAAGTTAGGGGACAGTTCGTCCCCTAATTTTTACTAAAACGACACAAACAAAAAGCACAATGACAAAAAGTATAAACTTTTTCTTGAAAGCAGGTTTAATAATTTTATTGACAATTAATTCCATTGCTGGATTTTCTTATAATACTACTGAACTCACAGCTTCTGAAAAAGAGGGGATTCTACTAATGCGTGAAGAAGAGAAACTGGCTCACGATGTGTATAGTTTTTTCGCCGAAAAATATGATATCCCGATTTTTAGAAATATCAAACAAAGCGAAGTAAGGCACCAAAAATCAATGATTTGGCTAATGGAAAAGTACAACATTGCAGATCCTTCATTTGAGGAGCAAGGGAAATTTCATAACAAGGAACTACAAAAACTGTACGATAAGTTGACAGCGCAAGGGAACACACTTATTGAAGCCTTGAAGATAGGCGCTTACATAGAAGATTTGGATATTTTTGACTTAAAAAAACTAATAAAAGAGACTGACAATAAGGACATTCTACAGGTTTACAACAGGTTATTGTGGGGATCCGAAAATCATTTCAAAGCTTTTACACGTAATCTTTCAAGCAGGGGCGTTGAATATAAGCCTCAGTTTTTAACAAAGGCAGAGATGAACATAATTTTAAACAAAATGGCAAAAAAAAATAGAATTAGAAACAGAAAATAAAAAACAGCACACAATTTGTTTAATACTTTCTGTTGATATTACAAATTCTATAAATTTAATACATATAATATTATGAGGGTCAGAAAAAACATAGCAATTAGCGAAAACGGTTTTATCTTTAATCCGCTGACAGGCGATAGTTTCAGTGTAAACGAAACAGGCGTTTTCATTCTCCAAAAATTAAAAGATGGCGAAAATGAAGAAACAATTATCCGGAATTTGATGGATGAATACGAATTAGACGCTTCTACTGCTGAAAAAGATTTTAATGATTTCTTATCCTTGCTGAAAAGCTTTCAATTGGTTACCAATGAATAAGAGAAAAATTACTGTAGCAGTTACCGGACTGAATAACATCGACAGTCCTGGACCGGGTATCCCCGTTATTCGAGGATTGAAAGAGAGTGAAACCTTAGACGTTCGCATCGTAGGCTTATCATATGAGACTCTCGAACCCGGAATTTATATGCACAACTTGGTTGACAAAGTCTATCAGTTGCCCCTACCAACAGCTGGTTCAGCCGTGCTAAAAGAGAGACTAAGATACATCGCAAGTCAGGAGAAAATAGATGTGTTGATACCCAATTTTGATGCTGAATTACACAATTTCATCAAAATTCAGGACGATCTAAAGTCGGAATTAAATATTGCCACATTTCTGCCATCACAAGCTATCTTCGATGAACGACAGAAGTCTGAATTAGGCAAATTTGGCGAAAAATACGGCATAAAAGTTCCTGAAAGCCACATGATTAATCAGGTGTTGGAAATCAGAAAATTGGAAGGGAGCATGAATTATCCCTTGGTTATAAAGGGGCGTTATTACGATGCCTACATTGCTTTGTCATACGAGCAGGCAAGTTCGTTTTTTTACAAAGTTGTGGCAAAATGGGGTTATCCTGTTATTGTTCAGGAGTTTGTAACAGGTACAGAGGTAAACGTTACTGCTCTCGGCGACGGCAAAGGTAGTTGTATAGGCGCTGTGGCTATGAGAAAATTGTATATCACAGACAAAGGGAAGGCGTGGTCGGGTATTTCGTTAGAAGATGACGAACTGATGGCGATTTCCCGAAGAGTAATTGAAAACAGCAAGTGGCGCGGAGGCTGCGAGCTGGAGTTTATAAAAACTAAAAAAGATGAGTACTACCTACTCGAAATGAACCCACGTTTCCCAGCTTGGGTCTATCTTGCAAATGGCTGTGGGCAAAATCACCCCGAAGCGCTTGTAAAAATGGCTCTCGGCGAAGAAGTTAAACCTTTTACCGATTATCAGAGCGGTAAAATGTTTATTCGCTATTCTTATGACCAAATTGTGGATATATCAGAGTTTCAGCAGATTTCTACAATGGGTGAAAGATAAATTCAATTAGCAATGCTTGCATTGAACTTGTCGAAGTGAACAATTATACCTTATTGAAAATAAGCCTACTAAATTATTATTTCTAATTTCTAACTTCTAATTTTATATGAAACCAAATTACGAAAGTCCAGTAATTAATAAATTAAGTGCCGGAATGATGAACAAATTCGGCAGCAGAACAGAATATACACCTGTAAAATTCATTGATAATGTGGCAGTTGCCGATTTAATGGACAAATATGGCTCGCCCCTATTCGTTATCAGCGAAAAAACTATCCGACAAAATTACCAAAAAGCATTGAAAGCTTTTAAAATGCGTTATCCTAAAGTGCAGTTTGCATGGAGCTACAAAACAAATTATTTAGATGCAGTTTGTAAGGTTTTCCATCAAGAAGGCAGCTGGGCGGAAGTTGTTTCAGGTTTTGAGTACCAGAAAGCTGTTCGCAACGGTGTTCCCGGAAATCTCATTATTTTCAACGGACCAGATAAATCCAAAGAGGATTTAATTATGGCAATTAAAAACCGCTCGCTTATTCATATCGATCATTTTGATGAGCTATATATGCTTATTGAAATTTTGGAAGATATGGAAGAGACAAAAGCACGTGTAGCAATTCGCGTAAACATGGACACTGGCGTATATCCACAGTGGGACAGGTTTGGCTTTAACTACGAAAACGGTCAAGCATGGAATGCGATTGTAAAAATTATTGCACAAGAGAAACTGCAATTTGAGGGTCTCCATTGTCATATTGGAACATATATGCTAACAGCAAACGCTTATGCAGTAGCTGCCCGGAAAATGTGCGAACTTGCTTTAGCTTATTCCAACACAACTGGAAGAAATTTAAAATATATCGATATGGGTGGTGGATTTTGCTCATCGAACACGCTAAAAGGCTCTTATTTACAGGGAGCTGACATTATCCCCACTTTTGATGACTACGCCGAAGCAATTACTAGTACCATTCTGCAATTTGGTTTTCGTCCCGATGAGCTACCACTGCTGATTTTGGAAACAGGGCGAGCGCTGATTGACGAAGCTGGTTATCTGTTAGGAACGGTTTTAGCTACAAAACGTCTAGCCGATGGTCGTAGAGCTACTGTACTTGATACAGGAGTAAATATAATGTTTACATCGTTCTGGTATAATCACCGTGTATCGCCGGCTCAGGATTTTACACAACATGCTGAGGATACTACACTTTACGGTCCGTTATGTATGAATATCGACTGTCTGCGTGAAAGTGTAGTTTTGCCACTTCTAAAAAAGGGAGACCGTATTGTTATTCATGAAGTTGGAGCATACAATATGACACAATGGATGCAGTTTATCACTCTGAGACCTAACGTGGTAATGATTGACACAACAGGGAATGTGCATTTAATTCGCAAGCAAGAAACAGTAAATACTATTGTGGATTGTGAAATTGTGCCGGAACATCTAAAGTAATTTAAGATACAATAACCTCTAACATAACATAATGCGAAATAGAGTCTCCCTCAAATCCATCGCTAATCTGCACCTGAAAGCAACCTACAACAGCTACGGACAGATTTTCTTTTCCATGCAGACTTGGCTTGCGGTGACAATACTGATTTTAAGCATATTGGATGTGCGAGTTGGACTTGGGGGATTGGTTGCGGTAATTATCACCAATTTACTATCTCATTTGCTTGGTTTTTCTAAAGAGAAAATAGCTACAGGTGTTTACGGTTTCAATGCTGTTTTCCTGGGAATGAGTCTGATGTTTAAGTTTTATTTTAACTCGTCATTTTTGCTCTTTTACATTTTTGGTATAGTACTCTCATTTTTGCTGACAGTTCTGCTCGAAACAGTGCTTTCAAAAAAAGGTCTGCCAGTACTCACTTTGCCTTTTGTTATCACAAGTTTTATTATTGACTTGTCTTTCAGGAGCTTTGCTAATATTGAGCTAATTACTCCGTTTGACCGATTTACAGTTTTGTTAGCCAAGCAAATGAGTGTCCCGTGGTACGGTTTAGTGCATTCGTTAGATAATATTCAACTTCCGCAACTTATTTACTACTACTTTAAAACGCTTGCTTCAATCTTCTTTACAGATAGTATTTTAGTTGGGATATTGATTTTTGTTGCACTACTCATACATTCCCGCATAAAATCGACTGTTGCATTTCTCGGATTTTTTTGTGCTTTTGCAGTAAGTAAAATAGTGGGTTTTGATTTGCAACAGCTTACCACCAACCTTGCAGGAACAAACTTTATTTTCTGGGGTATAGCTATTGGAAGTTTTTTCATTATTCCTAATATTTACAGCTATCTGCTTGTGGCAGGGCTTACACCTGTTCTTTTCCTTCTGTATGCCAGTATCGAAAAGATAATCGCAGGGACAGGATTGTCTTCATACACATTGGCTTTCAGCTTGTTAGCCATAGTGTTGATTTATGTGTTTATCCATCGCACATTAAATAAGTATTTTATATTTCCGGTGATACAGTACTACAATCCCGAAAAGACGGTGTACAAAAGTGTGAATTTTTTACAACGTTTTGGAAACGATTTGCCATTTAAAATGAAACTTCCATTTTTGGGTGAATGGACTGTAAGTCAAGGATATAATGGAAAAATCACCCACTTGGGCGAATGGGGGAGTGCACTCGATTTTGTAATAACCGATGATGATAAAAGAACCTACTCATTCCCTGGAACAAAAAAAGATAATTTTTACTGTTATAATAAGCCTGTACTGGCTCCGGCTGATGGTTATGTATATCAAATCAGCAATATTACCGAGGACAACGAAATAAATGACGTAAATACTAATAAAAATTGGGGTAACACAATTATTATCAATCACTTAAATGGACTTTACACACAGATCAGTCATTTGAAAAAAGATAGTTTTAAAGTCAATATCGGAGATTATATAACCAAGGGGACTGTAATTGCATCGTGTGGAAATTCTGGTCGTTCACCCGAGCCACACCTACACTTTCAAATACAGTTAAGCCCCGAAATTGGAGCGAAAACGCACCCCTATCCTTTCGGTTACTATTTTGAAAAAACTAATGGTAAACCAATTTTACGAATTGGAGAAGTACCAACCGAAAATTCCATTATTTACAATGTGAATAATTTGGATTTGATATACACCGCTTTCAACTTTAAGCCTGGTAAAGATCTGAACGTCAACTGTAACGGCGACAAATTAAGTTGGACAGTTGCAACTAATGCGTACAATCAAAGTTATATTTTCTGCGAAAAATCAAAGTCAACTGCATACTTTGTTAATGACGGCGCTATGTTTTACTTCACCGACTTTGAAGGGCGCAAAAACTCGGCGCTTTACACGTTTTATCGCAGTTGCTTTAGACTTTTGCTTGCGGGAGAACGAGGCATTGAAGTTAAAGACAGTATTCCTATATCAAAAGAGTTGCCACCCTCTCTCAAATGGCTACAGGACTTTATTGCCCCGATAATTTTGCTCAGTCGGGTAAATTATTCATCAAAATTAAACTATATGGACAATCCGTATTATCCAGAAAATGTAGAGTTTGTAAACCTAGTTGAAGTTAAATCCTTCTGGAAAAAAGAACTACCTACAGAATACTCAGTAGCAATATCACATTCAAAAATTGAAATCAAATCGAAGAGTCAGAGTTTATGTATCGAATAGTTTTTAGTTTGATAGCGATGTCTGTTTTTTGGACAGTAAAGGGGCAGGATAAATCTGCAGCGAATGCTTTAGATAAAAATCAGAAAGTAGCGTATTACGACAGCCTTACTTTTGCTCTGTATAGTAGAGCAGACTATAAGTCTCTGATAACCAAAACAAAAGAAGCCGAACGATTGGGTGTTACCTTTCAATATTTGAATTACCGCAAAGCTATAGCATATTACGAACTGAAAAACTATGCAAAAGCTGTAAAGTACTACGAAAAAGCCCTTTATGATGTGCCTTATGACATGTTCTTAAAAGAGAGTTTATATTCGGCTTATATTCTAAGCGGATTAGACGCAAAAGCCGCTATTTTCGCCAAAACACTTCCAATAATCAGTCAAAATAAAGTTGGTTTTTCCCCTTTGTTCGTTAGTTTTGTTCAGCTATACGGTGGGTACACTTTTAGCGACAATGACGAAAAAATGAGAAACATCATAGCCAATCTCGACTCTATAAATCAATATCAGGATATGATATCTGGCGGAGCGATGTTTGGACTAAATATTTCCGACAACGTGAAACTTATCGCAAGCTACAACCTGTTTAACACAAAGTTCGAACGTTTCGCTCAAAATAGACTGCAACACACCGATTTATTGTCGCAACATCAACTCAATATCGGTACGGAAATTTATTTGAAAAATAACTTTTCACTCGGCTTTACTGGTGGTTTTTATGCTATAGAGAAAAACCACAAACCTACTGCTCAAATTTCAGGTAATGGACCCGGACAGGGACGAAGACGAACAATATCATCTTCTCAATCAACAGATTACAACTTGTCTGCTTTACTCTTTTTTAATAAACGTTTTACCTGCGTGTCGCCCGAAATTTCTTTCGCATACTCCGATTTCGCCTTTTCCAATCAACTACAATCCAAGTTGCAACTGACTTATTACCCGTTTGGGAATTTGAATTTTTATGGAATAACTTCAGGAGCCATAATTCTAGATAGTAATAAAAATAGAGGAGAACAAACGGTTTTTTCTCAAAGTTTAGGTGTTAAATTATTTGGAAGAATGTGGTTAGATGGCATGATTAGTGTTGGTAATCATCTGAATTACATAACAGAACGCTCATTTATTGTGTACGACACCTACGACCCAATTATGTTTATATCAAGTTTTAATCTCTCTTATTATTTCAAAAAAAATACAGTTTCAGCAACTTACTCATGGTCACAAAAAGAGGGCTGGGCGTTCACAAACTATTACGCGAATTTAATAAAGTATAAGTATAATAATCAATTAGTTAATCTTACAATAAAATGGAATCTTTAAAGAAAAATGTTGCAATATTCATGTTGCTTGTTGTGTTCGGAGTTTCATCCTCGGCACAGGTCAATCCCTCCAAAGTTTTTGAAAACAGTTATGCCAAAGAAGCCTCTGGTGATTATCAAGGCGCTATTAATGACCTTGTTGGGTTAAATGGTTTCGATTATCACAAATCACTTCGATTGGGCTGGCTCTACTATTTGAGTAAAAATTTTGATACCAGCATTAACTATTACCAGCAAGCTGTAAAGCTACGTCCTAAAGCTGTTGAGGCATTGCTTGGACTTTGTAATCCGCTCGAAGCGCTTGGAAAAATCGACCAGCTTGAAGCCACCTACAAAAAAATCCTCGCTATTGACCCGATGAACTCAAAGATAAACTACGCTCTCGGCAATATCTATTACTATCAGAAAAATTTTGTTTTGGCTGAGAAACACTTCGATTTGGTAATTGGCTTATACCCTTTTGACTACTACTCCAATCTAATGGCAGGCTGGACAAAATATTTCCTTGATAAGAAAAACGAGGCTAAAATCCTGTTTAACACCGTTTTAATAATATCCCCAACCGACAGCTCGGCTAAAGAGGGATTGGCTTTGATAAAATAGAAGTTTTCATTTAGTTACGTTCGATTAACTCAACTAAATGAAAATTCCCGGACTGCAAATTCCTAAAACTTTCAAAAATTGGAAAGTTTTAGGAATTTTATCTATCTTTACGCCATGAAGATAATTCCACGTAAAAATTATTTAGAAACACTTCGTATTCTAAAGGACAAGAATTTAATTAAAGTTGCTACAGGTGTCAGACGTTGTGGCAAATCAACCCTAATGGTGCAGTTTCAGGAGTTGCTACGCAGAGAAAATCCAAATGTTTCCATTCTGGCAATCAACTTGGATATGCCAGACTTTAGGTTCTTGGCGGAGAAACATTGGAAGGAAATTTATGATTACATCATAAAAAATCTCAAAAAAAACGTAACAAACTATGTGTTTATAGATGAGGTGCAAAATGTTCCAGAGTTTGAAAAGCTGTTAGAGGGTTTGTACGTTCATCCAAACATTGACTTGTACGTTACTGGTTCAAACGCATTTTTATTGTCAAGCGAACTGGCTACTTTGCTAACCGGAAGAGCTTATGAAATAAACATATTACCTTTCTCTTTTGCTGAATATTTAGAGTTTACCGACAAAACCACGAACCCCGACCGTGCCTTTGCCGACTATGTAAATACCGGCGGTTTCCCAGAAGCTGTAAGACTTTCAGCCGATGGAAATCACTTTGCAAATGAGTATCTGCAAATGCTTTTTAAAAACATTTACGAGAACGACATCTCGAAGCGTTACACAATATATGCCGAGGAATCATACAAGGAGGTGGTAAACTTCTTGATAGATTCAATTGGGTCAAGTGTTTCGGCAGGAAATATTGCTAAAGTCCTGACAGCAAACAAAAAATCGATAGATAACAAAACTGTCTCTAAGTACACCGACACTTTAGTTGAAGCCTACCTGTTTTATAAGGTAAATCGCTACAACATAAAAGGTAAACAGCATTTAGCCACTTTGGAAAAATACTATTTAGTTGATTTAGGTTTTCGCAATACACTGTTAGGCAAAGAGTTGGCAAGCGATGCAGGGCATTTGCTCGAAAACGTAATTTATATGGAATTAAAACGCCGAAACAACCGAGTGTGGATAGGAAAAACCGGCAATTTAGAGGTTGACTTTGTTGTTCGTGATAACCAAGGTTTTACTCAGTACATACAAGTTGCACAAACAGTACAAAATACCAAAACTTTAGAACGTGAGTTGGCTCCACTTAACAGCATATCAGACCACCACGAAAAACTTTTAATTACAATGGATTACGATACAGGAACGTACAACGGAATAAAAAAGATTAACGCAATAGATTGGCTATTAGGCAATTAGCAATGAACAATGAACAATAGTTAAAAGGGGTGATTTTTAGCTCAATAGTCACGACTTTTAAGTCGTGGATCAGGTTAGCACACGTGCTTTTTGGGCTTTAGCCCAAATTTACATGTGTGTAAGTGGTTGAGAAAAATCAGAAATCATAATTTGCATCTAATATATTGAAAATCAAACAAATCATAAAAATCACACAAATCTCAATAATCATAGTTTGGACAATTTTCCTAAAACTCCTCAATTTTTGAAAGTTTTAGGAATTTCACCTTCTCCAATCATAAATTTGAACTTTTACACTGATTGCATATAGCAAACATAGACGCAAGGCGCTAATATTTTATTTTTAAATCTTGTTTTTTAAAAAACATAATTAATTTTGTGATTATTTTTAAACTCAAATTCAATTATGTTATTATCAGCGACAACTAATGGTGTATCGACCATGCCTCTTTGGGCTATTATCCCTTTTGTGTTAATGTTATTGTGTATTGCACTTGGTCCTTTGTTCTTTGAACATTGGTGGGAGAAAAACAAAAACAAATTACTTGTCTCTTTAATGCTGGGCATTCCCGTTGCAGGATATCTGATAGCGCAAAAATTACCCGATCTTTTAGCGCATCAATTGCTATTTGACTATGTTCCATTTATAATTTTATTAGGAGCTTTATTTGTAATAACTGGCGGTATCCACTTGAAAGGTGATATTGAAGCAAAACCATGGATAAACACAACTTTTCTGGGGATTGGCGCTATTTTAGCTTCTTTTATGGGGACAACCGGCGCTGCAATGCTTTTAATTCGTCCGGTAATTAAAACAAACAGCCAAAGAAAATTTAAAGTTCACACAATTTTATTTTTTATTGCTATTGTAGCAAATGCTGGTGGATTACTTACTCCACTTGGCGACCCACCACTTTTCTTGTTATATCTAAGAGGTGCTGAATTTACTTGGTTTTTTCATATGGTACCAGAGTGGGCATTTGTAAACGCCTTGCTATTAATAATTTACTTTATTGTTGATTCATATTATTACAAAAAAGAACCTGTAGAAAACATCAAATTCGACAAAGCCAATATTGTACCATTAAGTTTACAAGGAAATATTAACTTTCTTTTCTTAGCCGGTGTTGTTGCTTCTGTTGCATTCCTAAACGAACATTATTTACCTATTATGAAAGAAAATGCTTGGGCAGGATTTATTAGAGAAGGAGCTATTGTTGCTATGGTTATTTTGTCTTTGGTATTCACAAAAAAACCAGTACGAGAAGCAAACAAATTTTCGTGGGGACCAATTTTAGAAGTAGCGTTCTTATTCTTAGGAATTTTCATTACTATGATACCCGCTTTGCAATACTTAAAAGCGCATGCTCATGATTTAGGAATAAGTTCAAACGCTCAATACTTCTATGCAACTGGAAGTTTAAGCGCTTTCTTAGACAATGCTCCTACTGCTTTGTCTTTCTACAACTTAGCTCTTGGAATGAACGAAGGCGGCGGAGCTATTACCGGCGCTGGCTATGTTGCAGGTATTGAAGAGATGATTTTAACTGCAATTTGTTTAGGAGCGGTACTTTTTGGCGCTATGACATATATTGGCAACGGTCCAAACTTCATGGTTAAAGCTATTGCTGAAGAAAATAAAATTAAAATGCCAAGTTTCTTTGGTTATATGATTAAATTCTCTTTGATAATTTTATTACCTATTTATATTTTGGTTCAACTTATTTTCTTGTAGAACAGAAAACTTTCGATAAAAAAGAGGCTGTATCAAAATAAAAGAGAGCCTCTTTTTTGTTATACTAATTGTAATTTAATATCTATTAATATGAACCGAAATAAAAACATATTCGCTGCGTTTTCCTAAAAACTTTAAACTGAAAAAATTATAAACGTGTGAAAACGAAAATCATTAAAACAGTTCTACCGCCGATACTTGGAATATTTACCGTACTTGCAATCTTGGTGATACTCAATCTTATTATGTACAATGGTGACGCTTTTAGCAAACCTGATAACGGTTTTTTTACACTGTTTGTACCGATAACAACGCTTATAGCCATAATAATTCAGTTCACACTGACGCTACCCTTTTGGGAAAAATTTCAATCTCGAAAAAAGGTTTGGGGATTAACACTTATTCCATTTACCATAATACTCTGTATAATATCGGGATTGCTCTTCGGATTACTGTTTTGGGAAAGAGACCTTGGATTTAGCGAATTTATTGCCGTTTCGCTAACAGGTATTATCGCTTTTTCTATCTATTGGGCAGTGAATATACTGACATTAAAACAAATCGACAGATCTAGTGACCGTGCGAGCGAAGGCTGAGTGCGTAGCAATTGATGCCACTGTTGCGGACATAAGTTCAGCGACAATTCTCAACGGTCACTGAGTTTATCGAAGTGACCTATTTTTCTTCTTGCTTTATCATCCAAATAGCATCTATTGTTAGCATTGAATCTACACTAATTTTTCTTATAGCTGCTTTCTTTTCGATTTGTTCCATCCAATTTTTATCTGTTTTGATATGATTGCGAAGATTGGTAACTTTAGTTTGAAATTCAGCATCAAATTTCTCTTTGCTTTTTATACCTTTAAAGTGATTATACACATTTTCAATAAAACCCCAACCCAAAGCGGGCAGCGTAGCTTCTGTTGCCATGATTATTATAACATCGTGTTTATTAATCTCATCTTTTAAGTCAACCTGACTTGTTTCAATGGGAGACTTATAACTGTCAGGGTAAATTTGCCGGTTGTAAAACCAAAAACGACTATTTGCAAATGCGTTTGATATTCCAAAATTGAACAAGCCCCAATAAAAGCTATCGGAGATAACTAAAACCGTGGGTTTTGTTTTTGCCGAATCTGATTGAAACTTAATATCAGGGTACGCCATGTCGAACGTTCTTAGTTTAAACATAAGATTCAACCCGTCGGCAATGTCGTAATCATCTTTTTGGGGTTGAGAAATATCAATTTTGTCCCAGTATAGGTTAGGCATATCGATATTTCGGGCGTTTTCTATATATCGTATTATTGAATCTGCTGCCAGACACATGCCGTAATAGCTCCAGTGTATGCCATATTGAGGATACAGAGGATACGGAGATTTACTTTTGTTTTCTATAAAATAGCTGTTAAAATCTATATGAGAGATACCTAATTGTTGTGCTAGTTGGAGGTGTGTTTCGTAATTGGTTGTCTTTTTTTCTGTAATGTACTCATCTGGGAAATATTCGGGATAAAATGAGCCTTTACCGGCAGCAAAAACCAAAATTATATTTTTATCGAGTTTTGATAGCGTGTCCTGAATATATTTTAAACGCTGCATTCTATTCATAATGCTGTCATAACCAATATAATCGGCGCCATGGTAAGCTTTTATATAATTCTCTTCATACATATAATTGTTTTTGCCAATAATTACTCCACCTGCCATTGGTCGGTTAAATAGGCTATATGCAATTTGATTGTTAACCCTAATCATAAAACTTCTGAAACCAAAAGCCTCATTAAGATACTTCTCTCTTTGCTCCTGATAATCTCCTGAAAACCAATCTTTAAAATTAAAATTATTTATTTCTGGTTCAGTTATATCACCCTTTAATGGTTTTAGTTCAATAATATTGAATTTAGCCTGAAAGATCGGCGCTATCAGTAATGCTAATATTAAAAACAGTAGCGCCTTTTTTATATTATTGATATGTTTATCTTTTATATGTTTTATAATCATGTTTTTACGCATTAAATTTTAGTTAACACCATAATTAAAATCTAAAATAGATAAACGGATTAAAACCAAAAGCTGTAATTGAGCAAATACAAAGTATTAAAAGTATTACAGATACTGCAAATGCAGCAAAATGTTTTTTAATGCTATAATCGTTGAAATAAATTGCATCTTGAATTTTTTGTCCTTTATTGAAATATGTAAAAAAGGCAAAGAATGCGGCAATAAATAAAAATGTATAAAACTCTGAACTAAAGGACAGTGTGTTGTTAAAATCGCACGCAAACATACGTTTTAAATAAACAAAGGCATCTGAAATTTTTTCGACTCTGAAAAATACCCAACCAACAACTACAATGAAAAATGTAATAATCGTGCTGGACAACTTGCCAATTTTATTGTACAAACTGTTGTACTTGTGTGTGTGTGTGTGGATAATTTGCTAAATTTTTTGAAAAAACTGCTTAAAAAACCCCGCTCTAAAACCAAAAACAGCCCGTGATATGCGCCCCAAAATATGAAACTCCAAGACGCACCGTGCCATAAGCCAGAAGCGAGAAATACAATCCAGAGGTTAAAATACAAACGTCTTTTTGTTGCGACCCTGTTTCCTCCTAACGGAATATATAAATAGTTACGCATCCAAGCACCGAGAGTGATATGCCAACGTCTCCAAAATTCGGTAATACTTTTAGAGATATATGGGTTGTTAAAGTTTTCGGGTAATTTAAAACCAATCATTTTGGCAATTCCTATTGCCATATCGGAATATCCTGAGAAATCGAAATAAATTTGAAATGTATAAGCTAAAATCCCTATCCATGCGGTATATGTATCAAGGCAGGCATAGTCCATTGAGAAAATTAAATCGGCTTGCTGCCCCATTTGGTTCGCTATAAGAACCTTTTTTGCTAAACCAATTATAAAACGGTAAAAACCTGTTAACCTATTGTCAATCGTATCATTGTGAGAGCGATCTTTAATCTGATCTGCCATATCGTGATAGCGAACTATAGGTCCGGCAATTAGTTTAGGAAATAGAATTATATACAGTTGGTAATCCCAAAAATTGTCCAAAGGCTTGTGAACACCTCTGTAAACGTCAACTACATAGGTTATTGTCTCGAACGTATAGAAGGATATTCCAATTGGTAGCACCAACTTTACCCAATGAATATGATAGTCTCCGAAAATTGACAACACAGAGTTAATATTGTCAATAAAAAAGTTAAAGTACTTAAAATAAAAGAGTAACCCTAAATTGATTGATACAGACAGAGCAAGCATCAACCTACGGTGTAGTTTCTTTCGAGTTTGGGACATCCATCTAACTAAGTGAAAATCAAGAAACGTTGTTCCAAGTATCACAAAAATAAATCTCGGGGCTCCCCAGCTGTAGAAGAAAATACTAAACAACAGAATTACAATGTTTTTGTATCTCTTATCAGCAAGATAGTAGGTAATTAAAAACGCAGGAAGAAAGTATAATAGAAAAACTATGCTGCTAAATACCATACTGTTTTTTATTAAAGGGCGCTAAAGTAAGCATTTATGGGTTTACACACAATAAAAAAGGTTGGTTTTTAGTTTTTTTTTGATAAACTGCTTTTTTAACCCAATGTCAATATTTATGTCTTTAATTGTATATATGTCTTGTAAAAAAGAAAAAACCATGAACCTTTAATCTAAATTTGGATGGTTTTAGCAGAACAAACAAGCAACTTTTACGATGATTTTTGATGTTAAGAAAAAATAACAGTTTTGTAACAACCCCGTAACAACAGCTTATATATTCGTGCCACTCGCTTTTGTGTGGCACGATTTATATAGCTATCCGAAGACGTGCTAGCTAAGTGTGTAGCGGTCAAAGCCATAGTTGCAGAATCTATGTATCAACGGATGCATCGATAGATTGCGCTGGTACAGACTCTGATAACTTCCCAAATATTGCTCTTGTGTGGTCTTGTTATTTACAGATTTCTAAGAAAAAATTCATATATTTACATTGTAATAAAGAGCGGCATTAAAATTACAGATAATGCTATTATGAAACTAAATTGCCAACTTATCTATCAATAAAAAACTCATAAAATGCACAGAATATTAGTAGTTGACGACGAAGAGGATATATGTGAAATTCTTCAGTATAACCTAGAAAGTGAGGGTTATGTCGTTGATGTAGCGAATAATGCCAAAGACGCTTTGCACATTTTAACAGACGAACATAAACTAATCCTTTTGGATGTAATGATGGACGAAATGTCTGGGTATCAAATGGCTAGCATTCTAAGGAAACAGCATAATAACGATATTCCAATTATTTTCTTAACTGCCAAAACCGGTGAAAATGACATACTAACAGGATTTAATCTCGGAGCAGATGATTATATTTCCAAACCGTTTTCACTTAAAGAGCTTTTGGCACGAGTTAAAGTTGTCCTAAAACGCACTTCTGCAGCCGCAGAAGAAAAATCAACTGAGAATATAGTAGTGGGTAATTTGAATATTGACCTGAACACTTTGACAGTATCAATAAAAGATTCCCCTATAGAGCTAACAAAAAAAGAGTATAAGATATTGGTTTTGCTTGCACAAAGTACAAATAACTATTTCTCGCGAGAGGAGATACTGCAAAGAGTTTGGGAAAATGACGTATATGTTTTAGAAAGAAGCGTTGATGTACATATAGCTCGATTACGAAAAAAAATACGTAATTCAAATTTGCATATTGTAAATAAGGTTGGTTTTGGTTACAGCTTGAAAGTAAAATAGTTATGAATCACAAGAGAAAACTTCTAATAGGCTTTTTTGCCATATTTCTTGTTTATGCTTTCGTAATTGCCTGGTTGCAATATTGCAAAGAGAAGGATTATCAAACTAATAGTCAAAAGGAGATTTTGCGTATTTTCGCTACGATGGTTGAAAAAATGCTACAAAACACCACAGATGCAGAAGAAGCTTTACGCTATTTGCCTCAAGATGTGCGTCTTACACTAATCAACTCAAAAGGGAAAATTATTTACGACAACGTTGCTGAAAATGTTGAAGAAAACCATTTAGGACGACCTGAAATTTATTCTGCAAACTATTCAAATGAGGGGTATGCTATTCGGAAATCGAGTACTACAAATCAAGATTACTTATATTATGCCAGAAAAAGTAAGGACGGCTCGTTTTTGCGATTGGCGTTGCCATATGTAATAAGTTGGACCAATTTTATTCATTTCGACAATATTTTGCTGTATATAGTTGTGTTTCTATTCTTTATAGCATTGTTGGTATTGGTCTTGATGACAGATAAGTTCGATAATGTTATGAGAACTTTGATAAATTTTGTAACAGATGTAGAAAAAGGAAATATCGACTATAATAAAATTCATTTTCCCGATACTCATTCTGGCGAAATTGGTCGCAAAATAATATCCTTATATAAACAATTAGAAGACAGCAAGTTGCAAACGAGTCAAGAAAAAGACAGAAATCGTTTGATGAAACAGGAGATGACAAACAATATTGCACACGAATTGAAAACACCTGTCAGCAGTATTCGGGGCTATCTTGAATTACTATTGAATAATAAGGATATAGGATTTGAAAAACAGCAATATTTTATAGAGCGTTCTTATGTACAAACTCTACGTTTGTCGAATCTAATTCAAGATGTGGCGCTGATTACCAAACTTGAAGAGTCGGCAAATCTTTTCCCAAAAGAGAAATTGGACTTGCATGAGATTTTTGAGGAGGCGGCTACCGAATTACACGAAGTATATAAAGAACAGCACGTTACGATAGAAAATAAAATCCCCGAGAAGTCGTTTTTTGCTGGAAACTATAATTTAATGTTTTCAGTTTTCCGTAATCTAATCGAAAACTCCATAAGATATGCAGGTGACGATATACAAATTGTTATTGAATGTGTCGAGCAAGATAAAACAAGTTATCGCTTAAGGTATTATGATACTGGAGTTGGAGTAAGTAAAGAGCATTTGGATAAAATTTTCGATCGTTTTTTGCGTATCGATAAAGGAAGAAGCCGAAAGAGTGGCGGCACAGGTTTAGGTCTGTCAATAGTTAAGCATGCTATACAGTTCCATGGAGGAACAATAGTAGCACAAAACAGACCAGAAGGCGGTTTGCAATTTGACTTTAATGTTTTAAAATAAAATCTAATGAATATCCGCATGAATACCTTACTTAATTAATAACCACATAGTCACATAGTTTTTTTATGTAAGGTAAAATAGTTACACAATAATCATAGTAGCTATGCTACTATTACTATGTGTAAAACAAGTTTTCTATGTAACACTTGTATCGATATATCCTTTACAACCTTAACTCGGATAATTTATACCGATTGGACAGCTACAATAGTCCAAACTTCGCTGTCGCTCTTTTGGACTATGTATCTGTATCATCGGTATTTATCATTGTAAAATTTTAAAAAGATTGGACTATTTTAAAATTACAATTGGTATTAGGTGGTTGTTTTTAATATAATATTTTGATGTTAAGACTATTACATGTAAAAAAACAGACCACTTACTTAGATTGTCTATTTTTTTCAATAACAAGCTCATAACAAGATATATACAAGCTATAGACGGGTAATTTGACAGAGTTAGGGTTCCAATTAACTATATTTTCTATGTATCTATGTGGTTTTGAAAAAGATTTTTCTGTTCTATAAATATAGGTAAATATACGGTCATTCATATAAAATCTTTACGTTTACTTGTTTTGAAATGGTCACACTTCGGCTACGCTCAGTGCACCGCTCCGCTCAATGACCGTGTACGGTGGCTGAGCTTGTCGAAGCCACAACAAAGGAACCTATGACGGTCACACTTCGGCAAGCTCAGTGCATCGCTTCGATGGTTATTGAGCCTGTACTTCGATAAACTCAGCAACCATCGAAATACAAGCTCAGCGACCAAGTGCACCGCTTTACAAACTTTTAACATTTCGACTTCGCTCAATGCACCGCTTTCAACTTTCAACTTTAACCCCAAACCCTGAAAATTTAGGTAATAGAAAACATATAATTGTCACATTTTTAATGTTTTATCAATATTTATCTATTACCTAAATAGGTAATAGATTTTTAAGATAAAATAATTTAAATTTGTTCCATAGAGATTTATAGTTTTTGACTATCATAGAACTTTTTTATCTGTAGGACAATATGTGATTAACCGTAGGCGCAAGCCTATGGGTG
>Ga0208694_1000340_pt1 | contig 71117 bp, 48 predicted proteins | sample AD_UKC078_MetaG_FD_184442 | JGI IMG/M metagenome (GOLD analysis project Ga0208694, IMG submission 184442) | Active sludge microbial communities of municipal wastewater-treating anaerobic digesters from USA - AD_UKC078_MetaG (SPAdes) (version 2) | ecosystem: Engineered > Bioreactor > Anaerobic >...
GGGAATGTTGCTCTGGGGAGGGAAAGTTGCTCTGGGGAGGGAAAGTTGCTCTGGGGAGGGAAAGTTGCTCTGGGGAGGGAAAGTTGCTCTGGGGAGGGAAAGTTGCTCTGGGGAGGGAAAGTTACTCTAGGGAGGGAAAGTTGCTCTGGGGAGATGCTCTGGGGAGTAGAATTGCTCGGGGGAGGTAATGTTGCTCTGGGGAGGGAAAGTTGCTCTGGGGAGGGAAAGTTGCTCTGGGGAGGGAAAGTTGCTCTGGGGAGGGAAAGTTGCTCTGGGGAGGGAAAGTTGCTCTGGGGAAGAAATGTTGCTCTGGGGGAGGGAAGTTGCTCTGAGAAAAAGTTTATTTTGTTAGACTTGTTAAAAAATTTATCTTGTTAGATTTGTTATATATTATAAAGAGAATATATTAAAAAAGATTCAGACAAGGCAATTTATTTAGCCATTGTCTGAATCTTTGTTTTTAATGTACAGATCAGATTTATGTATTTTCAAAATTTTTGATGTTGATATATCTATTTAATAATTATTTATTTTGTTTAATGAATTTTTACAGAAATGCGTTCTAGGGGATTCCAAGTTTTGGGAATAACCATGTTGAAGCGAGATCCTGTTTCATTTGTAAGGCGATCGTCATGGCGAAAAATAATGTTGCCACCAGAAAAAATAATGGATTCATTTCTGCAAATAAAAGAACCATTCAAATAAAGATTACTGAGTACAGGAATATAACCACCAGAAAAATGGTTTGTATATAAGATGCCATCTATCTGATTAAATCCTGTAGTAGTATAGGTACTACTGCTAATTACAGGTTTTTTCTGTGATGTATGCCAATGGGTGAATTGATTATAGGAAGTAACACCAGTAGGTAAATTTCCGCCCCAATGAGCAGATGTAAAAGTATTGTTTTGTAAATTAAACATTTGTAATGCTTCACTTTGGCTTGTAATTCGTCTACTTTCGTCAATGCCATCGCCATCAATGTCTTCGCCTGAACCTGGAATGGGATGTAGGTTGCCATGAATATCTGTCGTCCATTCTACATCCCATACTTGATTATCTTCATTTATATCATAAGTATTGTGAATGCAGTCCTCACCAGCATCTTCGTGACTTTTATTGGCACTACTGACTAACCATGGTCCTACATTATTTTTCCAAGTCGTACTCGTATAGTCCCCAATTACAATATTTTCTTTTGCAAATAATCCTAATAAGTCTTTATCTTTTTCTGATAGTCTCCAAGCTTCTCGGACAGATTTTTCTGCAGAATAGTTTCCATTTTTCATAGGCATATAATTTGTAGGAGGATTTTTATATACAATTCTTTGGGGAATATAAACATTGCGACCCACATAGATACTACCTTGACCTGTAACATAGCCGCGAATGATTAAATCACCTCGGACAACATTGACTCCCTTTATTTCAATAGGATTATTTTCAGAACCTTCTAAATATAAATGTTGTTTTTCAGTAGAATTGTCTCCATATACTCCGTCACAGTATGTTACGCCTCCTACTTTAATATATGCCATAGGGTTATTGTTATTATCTCGTGCTTTATGTTGTTCTTTAGCAATTTTTTCATAGTACGTTAAATTGTTGAGATTAGGCATAGCAATTTGTTCCACATCTGTAGAAGTTCTATTCCCAGCATGGATTGGATTGAGTGTACCATTTAAAATGGAGCCAGTTACTTCATTCCAGGCAAATAAGCCACCTGATGTTTCTGCCCCTGTGAATAGATGACCATCACTTCCTTCATAAACTGGTTTTCCATATAATTTAGGCCCAGAAGCTAAATCAAAGGATCCATTGGAACGTGCGTTCCCATAACAATAAATCACACTACCATGCCACCAGCCCCAGTTGTTGATAAAGTACGCATAGTCAAAGACTTTTGAGGGACTACCACTAATTTTATAGATAGCTGTAATTGTAGTAGTTTTAGGATGGGATCCTTTTGTTGTGCCAATAGATGATATTTTAAGAAATCGAACAGCATCTGCTTGATTTCCTTCTATTAAAAAGTTAGCATTGGTTGGTATGAATGCATCCTCTTCTCTTAAAATTTTAAGAGATACTGTATAGTTCCCAGCCAAAGTTTCATTAGCATCAGGATAGTTTAAGAGTGTATTTTGAAAAATAGTTTTTTCTTCTAGAAGATCTTCATCAATATGATCATAGTCCATATATCTTTTTTTTAGATAATTATCTTTAATGTATTTTCTTGCTTTAACTATTCCAGCTTCTGCAAGATATTGACTTTGTAAAGTTTTTGTTTTTTCATAGACATATCTTTGTTCTGCGGTGACAAGTTGAATAGACACAACAGAAAGACCTGTAATTATAAATCCCGCAATTATAGTGAGCAGTAATGCATTCCCTTTTTCTTCCTTTATTATTTTCATATGTGTTCCTTTCTCTTTATTTATATTTTCTTTTATAATATATATAAAACCCTAAAAGGCTAAGTATGATAAGAGGAATCCATATAGTCCAAAAATCATTATCTTCAGAAAGTGTTACTCTTTGTCGAGAATATGGTAATGCTAGTTGTCTGGATTCTTCTTTTTCTTCTTCAGATAATTGATAATTTGTATTTCCTTCTCGAAGATATCTTTGAAATTCTTGATATTCTTCAGGTGTTTGAGTATTTTCAGATATGATTATATCAGTGGAAAGCGGACTTCCAGGAAAATATCTTACCGCTGTTACTTTGATTTCTTCTGGATACGCATCTTCAATTAAAATGTGATTGATCCAGGTTCTTTCTTCTTTTGTTAAATTTGATTGTACAAATGATTTGATTTCTTTTGATAAAGGAACATCCTTAAATGTAGTTTCATTATAGATGAGTTCATGGATTATCCAGTAATTTAAGTCACTTACAAGATAGCGTAGTAAAATAAATTCAGGGTTGCTACCCTCTTCGTAATCTTCTAATAAATTTCTTGTTTTTGGCAATAATTTTGTATAAAATGTTTGCGAAACAGAGTCTTCTTGATTTAGGATTTTTTCTACAAATTGTTTTGGATTTGTAAACGAAGACACTGTAAATCGATATCGAGAATATGTTTCTTGATCTATTGGTAATTGTAAACGGTTTGCTTGTTGATTTTCTTCGGGGTCTGATGGAACTGGATTTTCTTGAATAATAGCAAACAATGGAGTATATAGTAATATAAGGATGAGTATGAAATGTTTCATGTTTTCCCTTTTAATATCGTAGTAAGATAGCAGTAGAAACATCTCTTGTTATATCATTGGTACCTATAGATCTCATATAAATTTGATATCTATCTTTCACATCTTGTGATTTTTTTACAGCAAAATTGAGTTGTTTCCACTGTTCAGATCCTGTTTTAGAAAGATCAAATTCAGGATCTAAATTGACATATAAAACTTTTTCTTTGGAAAGGATATACGGTTTTGTAGGATCACCAGAGTTAGGATTTGGAATATACAGTTGTCTATATAATTTGAGCTTATCCACTTCCATTCGAACGTTATAAATTATATATGCACCTATGATATTGTCAGCACCTAATCCAGAAAGATCTAAGAAATATTTGTTTTCTGTATTTTTTTGAATAATTTCTTGTATTTTTACGACAGTATTTAATGGTTGTCCTTGGACTGTAAAAGCAGGATATTCAGCAGGATCCAAAGTAACTGAATGTGCTTTTTTTAAATCTTGCACAAAACAATAAAATGTATTTTGACGTTGTAGATTATAAGTTACAGCGTCTGAAGTAGTACGCCACATGCTCATGGAGTTGATCGTAGCTCGCACAATAACTATTCCTATAATAGAGGTAATAGTCATAGCAAACATTAATTCAAGTAAAGTAAATCCTTTTTTTGTTTGTTTCACGTGAAACTCCCCCAAACTTTAAGACTGTGTGTGTTATTATTTTTAATGACCACTAACATCTGATAATGTTGTGACGCTGTATGGAGTAATGTTAGGTGCTCCTTTTCCAAATACTGCAACAGTTATTTGAATAATGTTATTTTCTACTTGTCGTCTATGGACTTTAGCAAAAAAAGGGTATTTTTTATCTACTTCCGAGTCAGAGTTATTTTTTTCGATAATTTGAGGAAGATTTGCTAAATTTACTTTTTCTGACAAACAGGCTTCCATAACTTCTTGGGCGTATAATACTTTTCCTGCTCTTCGTTGTGAATTCTCTGTAGTAAGGAATCCAAAAGAAAAAGAACCAAATAATCCTAGAAGTAAAGTAGTGAGCACAGTGGCTGCTACAATTACTTCAACTAAGGATAAACCTTGTTGTTGTTTTATTTTTTTCATAAATTACCTTCTTTATTTATTTGATGAAAAATATAAAAATATGTACTGTTTTAGGAGATAAGTATGGATGTAAAATATGTTTTGCAAGCTGTTTTATTTGCTAGTATAAAGCATTCTCAACAAAGACGAAAGGATAAAGCACAGACTCCGTATATTAACCATCCGATTGAAGTAGCAAATTTATTGGTAGAAGTAGGCAAAGTGGAAGATGCAAATGTTGTAGTCGCAGCCTTATTGCACGATACATTAGAAGATACAGCAACGACTCCTACAGAGATTGAAAATTGTTTTGGCTCTAAGGTGTTAGAAATTGTGCAACAAGTGACGGATGATAAATCATTACCAAAATTAGAACGAAAACGTTTGCAAATTGTGCATGCACCGTCTTTGTGTACAGAAGCAAAACTTATAAAATTAGCTGATAAAATTTGCAATGTTAAATCTGTACTTGATGATCCTCCTTATTTTTGGGAAAATCACCAGCGTAGAGACTATCTCATTTGGGCTAAAAATGTAGTGCAAGGTTTACGAGGTACAAATCTTCCCTTAGAACAGATGTTTGATCAATTATATGATCGTTTATTAGAAATAAAATAATATAAGTAAGGAATCGCCTACTATGGGGCGACTTTATTTTTATTTTTCTACATCTATGGTACGACGGTAGAAACTGAATGGACCAATAAAGAAGTTGAGTAAGCAGTCCCAACCACTGAATTTTGTCGTGATTCTGTAATCCTCAGCTTCTACGAGCAAACCTTCATTCACAGGAGTATTGATTCGCACAAGTCCCCAAAGTGCGTACCATTGATGTTCTGTATATTCTGTTCCTACGTGTGGACCGCTTCCTACTGTATGTTGGTGTCTAAAACAACCAGTGAAAAATATGCAAAGGCACAATATTATCGTAAATACAATTTTTTTCATAAATTTTCCTTTGTGAAATGAAACCTCTATTTAGTATACGTATTTTTATAAATTTTTCTATAAAAAAATATTTATGATATATATTTTTTTTTATACATTGAATTGAGATTAAAAATAATTTTCTGGAGCAAAAAACTAAGATATAAACTAAGATAAATCTTGACAGTTTGTTCTTTGTTTGATAGCATTACGCATAAGATTATTTTTGTATGTTGTGATTATGAAACGAGGGATTTTATGGATATAAAAAAATTAGGAATGGCATTATTAAAAGAGAAGAAAATTGATAAAAAACAGTTGCAATCTGCTATCAATATGTATGAAAAGATTGGTGGAAATTTTCCAACTTTATTAGTCAAATTAGGATATGTATCTGATGAAGATGTAACTTCTGTCATGGGAAAACTGGCAGGAGTCGGAACAGTAGATATTGGAAATGTTGTAATTCCTAAAAAGTTAATGGAATCTATTCCTAGAGATGTAATTGAAAAGCATAATGTAATTCCAGTTTCTAAAAAAGAAGATCAAATTACATTAGCAATGACAAATATCAATGATTATTCTGTCATTGAAGAAATTCAATTTTTAACAAATTGTCGCGTAGAACCTATTTTAGCATCTCGAGAATCTATCCGTCGTGCGATTATCCAATTTTATCATGGTGGTGAATTATTAGAAGATCAGAAAAAAATATCTAAACCTACTTTAGATGAAGATTTTCTAAATTTAATATCTGGGAAAAATATATCTCTTATTTTAGCTTTAGTCTTAATGGAAAAAGGAATCATTACAAAAGAGGACATTCTCAATAAAATTCAAGGTGCTGCAAAAAAATCATAGTTTTAAAAAAAACAGGTGAGGAGTTATGGAGATCATTGTTAAAAAAAATATATTAGATGAATTGCAGTCAAAAACGAGTTTGACAAGAAGTGAATCAACGATGTTTTTAGTTTCTTTTGTTCGTGAAATTGCCTTAGTTTTGGCAGATGGAAAGGAAATGGAACTAAAAAATTTTATTCTCTTATCTCCTCTTCTTTCTCATGCTAAAAAAAATAGAGTTACTACAAATGATTTAGCTTGTCAAATTGCAGGGAAAAATAAATGGGATACATCATCTGTTATACAGGCATTAGAAGTGTTTCTTTCTTTTGTTAAAGAGAAAATTCTCAAAGGAACTGAAGTTCAAATTACACAATTTGCATCTTTTCATTTGAAATTAGAAGAGTCTAGGGTTGTGGAAACGGAAAAAGGCAATAGAATTTTAAGACCCACTCATCATATTTTATCTTGGGATATAGAAGATTCGTTTTTAGAATTGTGCAAAAATGAAAAAGTTCAATTGCAAGTCCAATCTGAATTTGAGCAACGTTTAAAATTATTGCAACGTGATTTTATTCTTTTAGTTTTCCCAGAATTTGATGTTTTTGTAGATATTGTTCAATATCACTTTGAACAATATGGTTGGAAAGTGAATATTACGAATTCTATTCCAGAAGCAGAATTATATCTAGATGAAATTCGTCCCCATATTGTCATTATTGACACGCGTGTAAAAAACTACCAAGAAATTATTGAAAGAATTAAATGTGATATTCATATGAATTTCACGCCGATTCTTTTACTGTATTCAAAAGAAGAACAACGAAACAAAGAAAAGAATTTTTGTATTGTTCCTGATGATTTTCTTGTAGAACCGTTTGAAATCAAAAGATTTTTAAAAATTACAAATGAGCTTTTAAGACGTGAAATTGAGGGAGACAAAAGTTTTATACAAGAAGTGTTGATGGAATTTCCCACAGTAGAAGAACATATAGAACATGCACATAAAATTTGCACAACGTTGTTGGCAGATTCTGGTTTAGATGAGGAAACACAAATTACATTGAACGCTGCATTTCGAGAAGCTTTAGCTAATGCTGCACAGCATGGCAATAAACATCGACGCGATAAATTGTTGAAAATTTTGTATTTGCTCCATGAAACAAAAATTACTATTTCCATTACAGATAGTGGGAAGGGCTTTGATTGGCAAGAATATTTACTTCATGCACAACAGAGTAATGTAATGAATCAAGCTAAAGAAAGTTATAATGATGGGCGTTTTGGTGGTCTTGGTATGATGTTAATTTGTAAATGCGTAGATAAACTTGAGTATAATGATCGTGGAAATGTGATTACTTTAACAAAATATTTACAAAAGGCAGATGCTAAACATGCAGAATGAAGTGTATCCAGTCTATATTTTATCAAGAGTTGTGTTAGAAATTCAGGAACAATGCAAAAAAGCAGTTCCTAATGAAACATTAGGACGTTTACTAGGCTACCATTGTCAGTATCAAGGAAAACAATATGTCAAAATTGTGGATTGGGTGGGAGGTGATCTTCATATTAATTCAGGGAATGCTTTTGCTCATTTTACAATGCAAGGTTCTAGAGAATGCGAAATTTATTTAGATGAAAAATATAGAACCCAAAAGCGTCCTATAGAAGTTGGTTTATTTCATTCTCATCCATTTGGATCTAATCCTTGTTTTTCAAGTACAGATTACAATACTTTTCTTTCTTTCCCTTATAATCGTCCTGGTAATGTATTTATTTTACTAGATCCTCTCAGTCAATATTTTAAAACTTTTATAATCTCTTCTGAATATCCATCTTCTTTACAACAAATCCCTTGGATACTATATCAACCTAAATGTTGATTGACAAACATTTAGGTTTTAGATATTTATCACTCTAAATGTGAAAAAAAACAAACATTTAGGACGATATATTTTTATTTTTTTTCTTGTTTTGTAATAGAATAGCTTTGATCCAATGCTTGGAATAGGATAACTTTCCAAACATTTGTTGTTTCACCCATCTTTGCTTCAAATTCTAAATAATAATTCATACCTGCGACAACTTGTGTTGCAGCTAGATTAAGTTTTACTAGAGTTAGACCAGAATTTTCATCTTGTAAAAGAGAAATGGCTTTATTGGCAGCTTGGATCATTTCAGGAGATTCTACATCTTGCTTTATATAGCCACCTGGAATACCTACTTCAGAAATAGGTGGTGTAATCATAGAGGTCGCATCCTTTGCATCTTGAACAGTTTCTTTTTGTTCACAAGCAGTGAATAATAAACAAATACAAAAAAATATTGTTAAAATACGCATACTATTTATCTCCTTTAAAAAATAATAAAAAATAGGTCTAAGAAAATATATCATATCTATGCTTAAAAACATAAAATATAACATATCTATGCTTAAAAACATAAAGATATTGAAAACATAAAGATATTTTAACTTTAAAAAAAATATAATGCAAGTGTTTTATTTTGCATTTTTATTCAAGATTTTTATATATAATGCAATTCATATTTATATACAAAAGCAAGATATGAAAAAAAAGTATATAAATAAAGACAATGCGTGTAAAAATTATAATACCTTAAATACAAAAGATAGAAAGATATTTTATGCAAGAACTTATTGATATCGGAGTCAATTTAAAAAGTCCTGATTTCCGAAATGATCTAGATGATATTATACAACGTGCTCTCTCAAAAAATGTACGAATTTTGATTGCAACTGGTACAAATTTACGATCTAGCGAACAATCCTATCAAATGACACAAAAATATAAGAATGTAGTATATTCCACAGCAGGTGTTCATCCGCATGATGCCCGAAATTGTGATGGCAGTACATTATCGAAATTAAAAGCATTGTTGTCACATAAAGAAGTAGTAGCTGTGGGAGAATGCGGTCTTGATTTTAATCGAAATTTTTCTCCCCAAGACGTGCAAAAAAAATGGTTTGCATTGCAAGTGGAACTAGCATGTCAAATTCAAAAGCCACTTTTTTTGCATGATAGAGAAGCATCAGATGCTTTTATATCTATTTTAAAAGAACATGCAAATTTACCTCCAGCTGTTGTTCATTGCTTTACAGGAACATATAATGAATTGAAACAATATTTAGATCAGGGATATTATATTGGAATCACAGGTTGGGTTTGTGATGAACGAAGAGGAATTCCTTTGCAAAAAATTATTCATTATATCCCTTTAGATAGATTGATGCTAGAAACAGATGCACCTTTTTTAATCCCTCGCAATATATTTCCTCGTCCGAAAACAAATCGTAACGAACCAGCATTTCTGCCTTATGTATTGAAAAAAGTTGCTCAATGTTATAATAAATCAGCAGATGAAATTGCACAAAAAACAACAGAAAATGCTCGAAGATTTTTTCAATTACCTTAATGAAATGACTTTAATTGAATTACTTTAATTATATTATATGTAAAGTAAAATTATCAAAATTGTCAAAATTATAATTCTATAAAATAATTATAATTATTTTAAGAATTATAATTATTTATAATTATGTTTATCATTATAATTATATAATAAAAAAAATGAAATTATGTTTATAATTCAAAGCAATTCTACATAACACAATGATAAACATAGCTTTTTAAATAAAACATAGCTTTTTAAATAAAACATAGCTTTTTTGCAATCACTTTTAATTATTTTTAGGTATAAATAAATATGGAAAATAGTGATTTTGAATTTGAAAGTCTTAATATTACCACAAATTATCGAAAAAGCATTATTTGTGAATTTAACAATTTTTTACAAGGCAATGTTGTGGAAATAGGAGCTGGCATTGGTCAAATTACAGAAGTACTTTTAAAAGAATGTTCCCATATAAAAACATTGCAAACTGTAGAACCCAGTTCTAAGTTCCATGAACAACTTTGTCAAAAGTTTCCAGAACTTTCTCATCATCTTGGCACATTTCAAACGTTAGAAAACATAGAACCTGATACAATTATTTCTGTAAATGTTTTAGAACATATTGAAAATGATGAACAAGAATTGAAAGATTATGCACAAAGACTACGACCCAAAAAAGGCATGCTTTGTTTATATGTTCCTGCAAGGCAAGAAGCATATGGTCCCATTGATCGAGATTTTGGACATTATCGACGCTACAATAAAAAAGATTTGAAAGAAAAACTAGAACAAAGTGGATTTAACATTAAAAAAATACAATATAGAGGATTTATAGGCTATATAGCATGGTATTTTTTGTTTCATATTCTGAAAAAACGAAACTTTTCTAGTTCGAATATGTATATTTACGACAAAATTATATTCCCCATTACAAATAAAATAGAACGATATATTTGTTCCCCACCGATTGGGCAAAGTTTATTGGTGATTGCACAAGTACAATCATGATAAAATTGCAAAGAAAGTTATATTATATGACCTTAAAACAACTTTTTATTATAGATCCTTGGGATAAACTGCATATTCAAAACGATACTACGGTTCATATTATGAACCAAGGAATACTACAATCACATACGATCCATACATGTACAGAATATGATTTATATGTGAGTAACAAAGGATGTTTTGCATCAGTACAACACCATACAAGTCCGATCAATGAATCTATACGGCAAACTCCATCAAATCAGACTATTGAAAATTTGGAAACATACGATTACATTCATATTCGTAAAGATCCACCATTTGATGATTCCTACATTTCCTTGCTTTGGTTATTAAAAGACTTACAACATCCTTATATTATCAATAATCCCATTAGTTTACTCATTCATAATGAAAAACTTGCTACACTTTTATTCCCAGAGTACGCAATAGATTCGCTAGTTACTTCCAACATAGATACTATAGAAAAATTTTTATGTAAATTTAAAAAAGTAGTTTTAAAACCTTTGACATTGTGTAGTGGAAGGGGAATTGAACTTTTAGACATTGCTATGGATTGGAAACAAATTGCCTTACAATCTACAAATAACCAAACAAAAAAAGTTTTATTGCAACGCTATTTACCTCAAATTCAAGACGGCGAAACACGCGTATTTATGGTGGATGAAACACCTCTTGCAGTGATGAAAAAAATACCAAAGGCAGGATCTTTCAAGGCCAATTTTGATTTTGGAGCCTCTGGTATACCCTACGAATTAACGCCTCATGAACAAAAACTTTGTAAAACCATTGGCACCTATTGCAAACAACACAAACTTCACTTTACAGCTTTAGATATTATTGGTGGATATATTTCTGAAATTAATATGACTAGTCCTGGTCTTTTAATGGAAACTACAAGGATATACAACTATAACTATGCCCAAGATATCATACAATATTTAGAAGAAAATAGAGAAAAAAACAAATAGTTTGACTTTTTCTTTTAAAATTTGATAAAATTATATACAGAACATAACCTCAGAAAGATGAAAATTAAAAGAGGTGATAAAAATACAAAATTAGGAGCAATAGACGTGAGCGAAAGTGTTGAGTATAAATGCGAGTGCGGACGATGCTATATAGTTGCAAAAAAAGATGAAACAGAAACAAAAAAATGCCCCAACTGTGCTAGAATTATGTATGCTACAGATCAAGAATCTGAACAAGAACCTAATATACAATCAAGAAAGCATCTTCCCAACATAGATGATACCATGGAATATGATTATTCTACAGAAAATCAAGGGAGAAAAAGCGATGCGTCAGTAGAATATTTTACATTCCGTAATTTTTGGAAAAAAATATGGTTGCTATTTTCATGCTAAAAAAATCCAAATCTAACTACACGATAACTCCTATGCTCATTTTCCTAAGAAATTTGACAAAATTTCAGTTTTTATTTTCCTAAGAAATTTGACAAAATTTCAGTTTTGTGAGAGATCATTTTACATGAATAAATAGAAAATGGACAAAATATGAATAGCAAACAAGAACTCATATTAGGAAAACAAGCAGTCGCAAAAAAATATATCACGCGCGATCAGTTGCGAGCCTGTTTAGAGTTACAGGTGCAAACAAAAACACCTTTACTCCTCATATTTTTAGAAAAACATATTATTTCAGAACCGCATATTAATAATTTATTACAACATCACTTCAAAAGAAAAGAACTATTAAGCCCTGGCGAAGATCTATGTTTGTGTCAAATTTTAATAAGAGAAGAACTCATATCAGAAGAAGAATTAGCAGAAATCATACAAAATCAGCAAGAACAAAGTATCGCTGAATTTTTCTTTCAACAAAAACACTTGCCTTTATACGAATTTTTGCAAATTTATACACAAACACACAATGAAATTATCTTTTGTCTAGGTTGTCAAAAGGCATTTCGTCTTGCAAATTTAACACCAGGTAAACGAGTTCGATGTAAATATTGTAAAGAAATTATTCAAATTCCTACCTTATTGGATGTTGTATCAACAGATAAGGACATAGAAATAGAAACGCCTCATACAGAGGAAGAACATTTTGCTGGCTATGAAATCATTGAAGAAATTGCACAAGGTGGAATGGGAATCATCTATCGAGCACAAAAACAGGCAACTGGACAAATCGTTGCTTTAAAAGTATTGCGAGAGGCATTTCGAACTTCACCAGAAGCCAAAAAACGATTCGCTCGCGAAGCACAAACACTAAGTCGCTTAAAACATCCTCATATTGTTCAAATTTTTGATGTTGGAATTGAAAACGAAATACCCTATTTTAGCATGGAATTTGTAGACGGGAGTCCACTTTCCGATTATATCGAAGAGCCAAATTTACTTCCTATTCCTCAAGTGGTGGACATTGTCTTAAAAATGGCACAAAGTTTATACTATGCCCATCAGGCGGAAGTCATCCATCGAGATATTAAACCATCTAATATATTGCTAGATAAAAGCGGTGAACCAAGATTAACAGACTTTGGGCTAGCAAAATGTATGGATAGCATGACTCTTGTCACACGCAGTGGAACAACACTGGGATCGCCCTATTACATGTCCCCAGAGCAAGCTAAAGGACAACTTGGACTTGTAAGTCCGCGTAGTGACATTTATTCTTTAGGAGTAGTTTTTTACGAACTTCTCACTGGGGTAAATCCATTCAAAGCTGAAAACACAGTAGATATATATCAAAAAATATTAACTGTAGATCCGCCTGCCCCTAGTACAGTGAGAAAAGAAATCCCTAAAAAATTGGACAGCATCTGTTTAAAATGTTTAAAAAAAGACTCCTTTCTACGATATAAAAATGCACAATTTCTTGTGAACGATATCATTCAATATAAAGAAGGAAAACAAGACTCTTGGTTTCAAGCTTTATGGAAAAAAATTTTTAAACGATAAAAAAGCCTACATAAAATGGGCTTTCATGCCCTATAATATAAGGAGAATAACATGAAAAGCCCAGTACGACATATTTTTCTATATTTTTTATGCTTTTTCTTCATAGGATGTTTAGAAAATAAACAAAATTACAAGCCAGGAAACATCCACCGTTCTGATCAACTCCATTCACAAACATGGACATATACAGATAATCAAGGTCAAAAAACAGCACATCTACACATAAAAAAAATAGATAAACAAAAATTATATAGACTCACAGAAAAAACAAATGATCAATTTCAAGATACACAACCTATTCAGGCACTTTTAGTTGCTATTAACCAATACTCTACCACACCTCTGTATTATTGCAAACAAGATATGCAACAAGTCAAACAATATTTACAACAACATTTTCAATTTTATGAACAAAAAGTGCATATTATAGAACTTTATGATACACAAGCTACAAAAAAGAACATACAACAACAACTGCAAAAACAAATACAAAACGCTTCTCTATATTCCACCACTATTTTTGCTTTTTCTGGTCATGGAACACAACAAGGTCTAAAACTCTATGACCAAGACATTAGCATACAAGAATTATTTCAATATTACCGATGTAATAAAACAAAACGAACTATTTGGATTATAGACAGTTGCTATTCTGGCACATTTAGTAATCCTATACAACTTACCCATAACACAAAATTACCTATACAGCTTTCACGCAACATGAAAACTACTGTCCAACAAAGCATTCCATTATTTCCACAGCCTTCTCCCTATTCTTTTTTACATTGTTTTTTTGGTCAAGGCAAACTTCTTCTTTGCTCGGCAAAATCTAATGAAAAAGCCAAAGATGGCATTTTCATTCCTACCTTAATTTCTCATTTGCAAGCTTCAGAACATTCAGTACAATTTCCAGGGATCATCAACAACATCAATCAATCTATTACGCAATACAATCAAAGTTGTCGTCCAGAAAATATTCTTGCTATGACGCCTTTTTTTCACATGCAAGGTGACATTCAACTTGCTATTATTCCCTATTAAAATCATTGGTGATCATTTTCAAAAATTTGCTTGGACATGTATCTTGAGAGCACATTTTTTATTATTTGATATAGTGTTTGTTTATTGTATTTTAGTTTTTTGGGGAGTTTTTTTCACTGTTTTTGTTTTGTTTGTGTTCTTGATTTTTGTTTTGTGTGTGTTATAATAAGATTTACGCTTTATTTTTTTTGTTGCCTTTGTTTTAAGAAGGGTCTATTATGTCGTATTTTTCTAGTTTTTGGCGTGTGTTGTTGGATTTCGGTTGTATTCGAAAGTGGTTTCAGCAGTCTTTGTTATGGTTTTTGATTGATAGGCAACAACAAGGAAATTGTTTTTCTGTAAGTCCGTCTGAGGAAAATTGTTGGCAATTGTGGCGCACTCATAAGGATTGGTTGCAAACAATTGTATATGTAGGTGTTTTTTATTTGGCATTTACCATTTTATTTGCAGAGGGATATCAGATTCCAAGTGGATCGATGGAACCAACGTTTCATGGTGATCCTCATATTTTAAAAGGAGATCGCATTTTTGCTTGGAAAGGGATCTCTATGTTGGATGAGTTTAAACGTGGTGATATTATAATTTTTATATCTGTAGAGGATGAGAAAACATTTATGGTAAAGCGTTTAGTAGGTTTACCAGGTGATATAGTACAGATTAAAAATGGACAAATATATGTGAATGGAAATGTTTTAGATTGTGTAGATATTTTTAAAACAAATACATATTATGTGCCAAAATTTTATAAAGTGGGAGATGAATTACAGTTTTCAATGTCATCCAAGATTCCTCCTATTACTCATGTAAAGACGATATATTCTATGCTTCCTACTGGTAAATTTTTACAGTGTTTTGGACAACAGCCTATGTTGGTACCAAAGGACTGTTTTTTTGTATTAGGAGATAATAGTGAACATAGTAATGATAGTCGATATTGGGGATGTGTGCCTAAGCGAAATGTTTTGGGAAAAGCAGCTTTGATTTGGTGGCCACCGTATAGGTCACGTCTTATTCCTTAGTTTTTTTATAAAGGATATTTTGTGAAAAAAGTGTTATGTAGGATAGATATGTGTTTGCGTACCTTTTTAGGTGTTTTTGTATTTGTTGTTGTAGTAACATTATTAATGTTTTTATTTGTGTTACTGTTGCCTTTTAAAAGATTACGAATTCGGGTAGCAAATGAGGTTGGAGCTGCATTGGCTTTGTTTGTTGTGTGGTTGTTAAATGTGAAAATACAATCTGAGAATAAGCCTTCGCCAGAACAAGAGCCTTGTATTTTGTGGGGAATCATACATCAACTTTAGATCTTTTTTTGCAACTTATTTTAGGAGTGAAACGAAATCTTACGATTGCAAAGTGGGAATTGATTTTTGTTCCGTTTCTGGGACTTGCTTATTATTTGTCTGGACATGGAATTATAAATCGTCAAAATCGAAAGAGTGCGATTAAATCTATGAATAAGGTTGCTACGTATAGTAAGAAGTATCGTTATTCATTATGGATCTGGCCTGAGGGAACTCGTAGTAGGGATGGACGTTTGCAGCCTTTTAAGAAAGGGTTTGCACATTTTGCTTTGCAAACTGGGTTTCCCGTTGTCCCTGTTGTGATTCATCATGCTTATGAAAAATGGTCAAAGGGTAAGATGTTTAACTTACATCGTTTTGTTTTGCGTGTGTACTATGCAGATCCGATTCCAACTACAGATTGGAAATTAGAAACATTGAATGAACATGTTGAATCTGTTCGTCAAGTTTTTATAGAACATTTAGAAGAATCTCAACGTCCTTTACCATAGTTTTTATTGCTATGTTTGCACTGGCAATTTTTGCTAGTCTATTATTATTTTTTTAATGCAACGTCCTTTACCATAGTTTTTTTGCTATGTTCGCACTTAGCGATTTTTGCTAGTCTATTATTATTTTTTGATTTTCAACATCCTTTGTTTGTCTTAGCAATTGTTGCTAGTTCATTATTATTTTTTGAGTTAGGTGTTTACTTTATGAAGAAGGTTTTTTTCTTGAATCCTCCATCGTATGAAGGTTTTGATGGGGGGGCTGGGAGTCGTTATCAAGCCAAAAGAGAGGTATTGTCATTTTGGTATCCTACATGGCTTGCGCAAACAGCAGCACTTTGTCTAGGTAGTCGTCTTTTAGATGCACCTGTGGAAAATAAGTCAATAGAAGAGACGGTGAAGGAGATTCAGGGGTATGATTTGTTGGTGATTTATACAAGTACACCTGGTTTTGTAAATGATGCTCGTCTTGCTGTTCAAGTTCGTGAAGTGTATCCTGAAATTATGATTTGTATGGTAGGTCCGCATTGTACTGTGTTGCCTCAAGAGACTTTGGAAAATTGCCCTGCCTTAGATTTTGTGACTCGCAAAGAGTTTGATTATACGATTGTGGAAGTTGCAGAAGGAAAGGCTTTTTCTGAGATTAAAGGAATTTCATATCGCCATGGTGAGGAGATTGTTCATAATCCTGATCGAGAGCCAATTGAGGATATGGATGCATTGCCCTCTGTCTTAGATGTGTATAAACGTGATTTGTTAATTGATAGGTATTTTATTGGATATTTGTTGCATCCATATTTATCTGTTTATACAGGACGTGGTTGTCCTGCACGTTGTACGTTTTGTTTGTGGCCGCAAACAATTGGGGGACGTACGTATCGAACTCGCAGTGTCCAGAGTGTTGTTCAGGAGATGGCTCGTGCCAAGGAGATGTTTCCAGAGGTCAAGGAGTTTTTCTTTGATGATGATACATTTACTGCGAATTTTAAGAGAGCAGAGGAGATTGCACGTGGATTAAAGGATCTTGATATTACTTGGTCTTGTAGTTCTCGTGCTAATGTGCCTGAAGAAACATTAGCTGTGTTAAAGGATTGTGGTTTGCGTTGCATTATGGTAGGTGTGGAATCTGGTAATGATGAAATTTTGAAGAATATTAAGAAGGGAATTACCACAGACCAAATTCGAAAGTTTATGAAAGCCTGCCGTAAGTTGGGAATTGTGACGCATGCAACGTTTGCGATTGGACTTCCTGGGGAAACAAAGAAAACATTGGAAAAAACGATTCGTTTTGCTCAAGAAATTGATCCAGATACAATACAGGTTTCGATTGCTACTCCCTATCCTGGCACGGAATTATACCAAGAGGCTTTAGAAAAAGGTTGGATGACAGAAGAAAATTTAGTTTCTGGCGAAGGGGTGCAACAAGCAACTTTGCAATATGAAGATTTTACTCGAGAAGAAATTTTTGATATGGTAGAGGTATTTTATCGTCGATATTATTTTCGCTTTAAGCCTATCTGGCGAATTGTGAAAACAATGTTGAAGGATAAGGAAATGATGAAACGAAGGTTGCGAGAAGCCAGAGAGTTTTTTCAGTTTTTGAAGAAACGAAAGTAGAGGAATGGAGGATGAAACGAATTCCTTTTGGCGTTTTTCTTGTTTTATCTTGTCTTGCTATGTTGATTTTTGCATATTTACAGGATGAATTGGGGTTTTGGATTGCTGCTTTAGCAGTGTGTTTTGGTTTTGGAGAATGGTTAGCACGACGTAGAAAAAAATTGCTGTGAAAAGATTATTGTATGTAGATTTTTTATGTATTTTGATAAGAATTGCATTGCTTGTATGATGAAATGTTTTATTTTGATAAGAATTGCATTGCTTGTATGATGAAATGTTTTATTTTGATAAGAATTGCATTGCTTGTATGATGAAATGTTTTTATAATGCATACAAGAGATTATTCTTTTGTTTTTTTATTTGGAAAGGCTAGGATATGGAGCCAATAGAACAAAAAGCGTTAAATTTTTTAGTTGAGTTAACGCGCATTATCAGCAATATGCAGATGTATAATGATGTGCATCCTATTGTAAAATCAGGCGTGGAAAAGGCTCATGCTACTTTGACGGAAATTCTTAGAATGCAGCCTGTGCTTAATTTTGGTAAGGGTGAAGATGTTTTATTAATTCAAAATAAGCAAATTACAGAGAAGAATCCATCAGCTAATCGTTTTGTACAAATGTTAGCTGAACGAAATATTGGCGGCGTTGTTATTCGCCAAGGTGTTACTTTAGCAGAAGTAGAACAATTTATCAAGTTAATGTCTACGAAAAGGGATTCTGTTTTAGTAAACGGTGCCATCAATCCTGATCTTTTAGCAGGACTTAATAAGATTTCTGTCAATGAAATTAAGTATTTGATGGTAGGTGAGGATGAAGATTTAGAAAGTTTGACAGAAGCACGCAAGTTTTTTAATAATGTTTTCACTGAAGAATTTAAGGGTTTGAAGGGAACTGAAGCTTTAAGTAAATTAGGTATGATTATTCAAAAAATTATGCCTAAGTTGTCTGAGATGCATTTTGATAATGAGCAAGAAGAGCTGTGGGACTTTTTTGAAAAGTCGCTCACTATGTTTGGCGGCAATGGCATTCAAGAAACAAAGCAAGGTCTTTTAACTTCTGTAAAGTCTATGCCACCAGATGTCCAAAAGAAGATGTTTGGGCAAGTAATTCGATCGCCCCAGCAACTAGAAGTTGTTTTGAAGAAATTTTCTGATGATAAGAAAGCAGAAATTATTGCTCACGAAGCAGCAAATAATAAAGATATGTCCAATGCTTTAAATACGTTGCTGAAGACAAAGGGCGAGATTGTCAAGGTTGTGGAAACTTTGATGAAAAAATTTGGCAGTGATGTAGACCAGTCTGAGGAATTTACGAAGATTTACCAGATGATTCAACAGGTTGAGGGTGGAGCAAAATTGCAGAAGCCTCGAGGAACGATCTGGATTGCAGAGCCTGATGAAGAACGTGCTAAAGAGTATGAAGATTTGTTTTTTAAGTTGAATTTTAAGATCCGTCAAATTCCTGATGGTGCTGAACTTTTAGAAGAAGCTCGTAAACTCCATGAGAAATCAAGAGACGAAGGATGCCCTGATTTGATTTTAATGGAATTGAAGTTGCCTAATAGATCTGGAATTGAAATTTTAGGTATATTTGATATAGAAAGAATCCGTATTCCTATTATTATTTGTACTACGCTGGTCAACGAAGAAAAGTCTTTTGAAGTCCAAATGTATTATAAGCAGAAGTTTTTGGTGAAAGATGAGAAGTTACCAGTTCGTGAGTTGATGGAAGCAGCTGATGAGTTTTGTCCAAGAGAAAAAGATGATGATATTGATCTTTCTTTGGAAGATGATGATGTAGCAGAACCTGAACTTTCTGAAGAAATGAAAGCAGAACTCAATAAAGCAAAAGAAATTCAACGTAATTTGATGCCAAAACAGTTTCCAGCTATGCCAGGCTATGAATTACAAGCGTTTTATCAACCATATGATCAAGTAGGCGGTGATTATTATGATGTAATTCCAATTGATAATGATCATGTTGGTATTTTAGTTGCAGACGTTTCTGGACACGGTATTTCAGGTGCTATGGTTATGGTTATGGTTCGTTCAGCAATTCATATGTATGCAAATTCTACTACTTCGCCTCGAGCGTTGCTAGAGAAGGTGAACCCACTGATTACACGTGATATTTTGCCAGGTTTGTTTGTGACTGTGTATTATGCAGTGTTGAATATGCCTCAACGTATATTGACTTGTTCGTGTGCAGGACATAACCCAGCTATTTTTTGGGATTATCAAACGAAGCAGTCAAGGTATACCCAAAAGGGTGGTATGCCATTAGGTATTCTTTCTGGTCCTGCTTTTACAGCTACGTTGAAGGAAGAAGTCATTCCAATGAAACGTGGCGACCGTATTATTCTGTACACAGATGGTATGGTAGAAACTATGGATCCCAATGGGGATGAGTTTTCTGAAGAACGTTTTATGGTAGAAGTAAACCGTTCTGCAGGACAACATTCTAGTGTCTGTGTCAAACACTTGGTTACATCTGTTATTCGGTTTCAAGACACAGCTCCACAACATGATGATTTGACGCTCATAACGCTTCGTAGTATATAGATTGTTTATAAGCGAGTGAGTTTGGACACTCGCTTTCTAATATGGAGTTCACAATGGAGAAATTGGAAACATATCTTGGCACTTTGGCTGTGGAAAAAGGGTTTATTTCGCAGGAATGTTTAGCAGCTTGTATACAAAGAATGGATGAAGAATCATATGATAAACCAATTGATAATTTTTTAATGGAAAGAAAGCTTATCAATGAAGAACAATTACAAAATCTGCAAATGAAACGAAAAATTAATCTACGAAAATTAGAAGAGCAGGCTTTATTAGAGTATCTTCAAAAGATGAAATTAGTTGATTCTAATTTATTAATGAGATTTACAGCAATTCAACGAAATGCCAGTCAACAGAAAACATATGTTCCTATATCCATGCTTCTTGTATCGCATGGATCTCTTACGCAAGATGAAATTGATAAAATGTTGCAGTTACGAGAAGTTCAAAGATATGTACTAGAAGCAATTGGTAGAGATGATCTACGAAGGACTAGCATGATAGGGCGAGTTCTCGGTGGATATGAAATTCAATCAAAAATTGCAGCGGGTGGCATGGGAGTTGTGTATAAAGCATTACAACTCGAACTTAATCGAATTGTTGCACTCAAAATTATCTTTGAAAAATTTGCAAGTACTCCAAGACATCTAAAACAGTTTTTTAGAGAGGCTAAACTTTCTGCAGATCTAAACCATCCTAATTTAGTTCATATTTTTGAAATGGGCGATGAACAAGGGTTTTTCTACTATTCGATGGAATTAGTAGAAGGCACAAATTTTGGCGACTATATCAAAGAATATGAAGGAAATAAATTACCACAAGAAGAAGCTATGGATTACATGTTGCAAGCTGGGAGAGGTCTAGAACATATCCATAATCATGATATTATTCATAATGATATTAAGCCAGCGAATTTTATTATACGAAGCGATAAAATTTTGAAAATTATGGACTTGGGATTGGCTCGTCAATCTTATATTCCACAAAAGAAGCGTGCCACTATGGGAACGCCATTTTATATGGCACCAGAATTGATTTATAAGCCAGAAGAGGCAGACCATAGAGCAGATATTTATGCTATGGGAGTTTCTTATTATAAGATGCTAACAGGAGAACATCCTATTACAGGGGACAATGCCAAGGAGATTATTGAGAATATTACGCGTCAACGTCCAAAACCTATTCAGTTTTATACTCCTGAGATTAATCCAGAAATTAACCGCGTTGTATTGAAAATGATTGAAAAGGATGTGAAGGAACGATATCAAAGTATGACAGATGTTATCAATGATTTAGATCGTATTCTTTTTATAGATTAATATTATAAAGAATGTTACAAATAATTTGGTTGTATTCTCTTTGTAGAATCATATTATGAAGGGTGTTACAAATGATTTGGTTCATATTTTCTTTATAGAATTATATTATTACAGATATTATAAATAATTTATATCATATTCTTTTTATAGAATCATATAAAAACAGTAGCTCTCAAAAGCTACTGTTTTTATATTTTTCCTAATACTGTTCCTGTGGCAAAAGCAATGTCTACGAGTGATTTTTGGTATTCGATGATGGCATTGAGTTCTGCTGTTTTTGCATCAGAAAGGGATGTGAGAGCTTGTAGAAGATCGGTAGTGGTTATATGACCGTATTGATATTGAATTTGTTCCATTTTATATGTTTCTTCAGCATGTCGTAGTGCCATTTTATTAGATAGGATGCGTTGCCAGTTTTGTTCTAATGTGTCGATGGCATTGAGAATTTCTTCTTGGATAGCATCATAGAGTATTTTTTGATTTTCTTTTGTTTTTTGTTGTGCTAGGAGTGTGGCTTCGAGTCGTTTTGTAGCTGCTTTGTTTCCGAGAGGAATGTCTAGAGTGAGTCCTACAGCGAGTTCATTAAGTTCTGATTGGAATATCTGACGGAGGGCTTTTCTAAAGGAGGGTTGTTTTTGACCTGTAGGAAAGTTATTTGTGGTAGCATCAGAACCTAGGGCAGAGTAGGAAAATTCTAGGTTTAAATTGGGAAGAGTGGCGTTTTTATTAATCAAGACATTTCGTTTGTCTATAAGTTGTTGGATCTCATTTTCAATGAGTTCCATTCTATTTTTTTGTGCGAGTTCTATAACGGTTTGTCGTTGGAATATGAGTCCTTCAAGATAAGGTGCTGTTTTAGGGATTAAGATTGTTTCTGAATTTAATGGAATATTAGGATGTAAGATGTATCTTTTTAAGGAACGTTCGATATGACGGCGTGATGTTTCAGCAATGATGATGGCTTCAAATTGACGGGCCACTCCTAGTTCAGCTCTCAATATTTCTACTTTTGTTCTCACCCCTTCTTCCACCATTTTTTTTGCTGTTTCTACTTGTTGTTGTGCTAATTTGTATTTGTCTACTTGTATTTTTACTTGTTCGTAGGCTGCAACGTAGTCCCAATATGTTTTTTCTGTGTTTGCTAGTAGTTGAATAGTAGCAAGTTTTAGTCGAGCATCTGCTTGGTGGACTTGGAGTCCAGCGATGTCTATAGAAGCATGGTTAACTTCCCAACCAAAGTTTTTTAAGAGAGGTTGTTGTATGTTTAGGTGAATACCTAAGTCTTGGGATTTTTGTAGAAAGTAGTCATATCTTAGAGTGTTGTGGATCGGATCCATAATATAGTTACCAATGTGATTTCGAGAGAAACCGTAGGACATTCCGACACTTACGTCACCTCCTATATGATTAGGAATGCGGATGGAGGGTCCAAAAGATGTCTGAGATTGGGAATTTCCCACTTCGTCTTCATTATATTTGAACTGGGTAGTGGCGGAGAGAATGGATTCAAATTTCGCTTTTTCTGCTTGGTACGTTTTTTCAGCGATTTCTGGATTGATTTTTTCTACTTTTAAAGATAAGTTATTTTCTAGGGCGAGTTTTCTTGCATCTATTAAAGATAGATCGTAGGTAGGTAGAATTTTTTTATTATCTACGATTGTTTGTGCTTTTTGGAAAATTTCTTCTTTGTCTGGATTTTTAGAGAGTTCTTGGGAATTATCTATTTTTTCAGAAATTTTCATTGGTTCTAGGGTATCGATGGTATGTAGGCTTTTTCGTATTTCTTCGTAGTTTTCTAGGTTATAGGAACAGGAGGGAAGTAAGATAAAGAAACAAAGGATAGCACAAATACAGAGAAACATTTTCTAAAAATCCTTTAATGAATGTAATAAAGAATAAAAAAAGCGTTTCCATGCCTTAATGGGGATGAAAACGCACATTTTTAATGATAAAAGAAAATTAGCAACTACAGCAAGGTGTGCAACAACATGATCCTACGGACCAACCACCTGCAACAGCTTCGAGTTGTTCTTCAGAAAGTTCACCACTGATGCCTTCTGGTGGATTTTCTGGATATACGAATTGGATTTTGCCGCTTTGTAGACCTTCGTTCCACATTTTTACTTGGCTTTCTGGAGTGCATTCTGGAGTGGCTTCTTCTTGGGGAGAAATAAGTTCTATAGTTGCATTTCCTGCATCAAGTCCAAATTCTTTTAATACTTCTGCGGGGTTATTCATAAAACGAGCTTTTAATTCAGCATCGCCCCATGTTTGGACAAGTAGGTTGCCATAAATCTGGAGAAATTTTTCTTCTGTTACCATACAAATTCCTTTCATTCAAAGAAAATTAGCAACAGCAGCAAGGTGTGCAGCAGCAAGAACCAACTTCCCAACCACCACCTGCTACAGCTTCGAGTTGTTCTTCAGAAAGTTCACCACTGATACCTTCTGGTGGATTTTCTGGATATACGAATTGAATTTTGCCGCTTTGTAGACCTTCGTTCCACATAGCTACTTGGCTTTCTGGAGTGCATTCTGGTGTGGCTTCGTCTTGGGGAGAAATAAGTTCTACAGTTGCATTTCCTGCGTCAAGTCCAAATTCTCTTAATACTTCTGCTGGATTAGCCATGAAACGAGCTTTTAATTCAGCATCGCCCCATGTTTGAACAAGTAAGTTGCCATAAATCTGGAGAAATTTTTGTTCTGTTATCATGACGGACTCCTTTTATTCAAAGAAAATTAGCAACAACAACAAGGAGAACAACTGCATGATCCAATGGACCAACCACCGGCAACAGCTTCGAGTTCTTCTTCTGTAAGTTCGCCACTCAAACCCTCTGGTGGGTTTTCTGGATAGATGAACTTGATGGTGCCAGTTTGTAGACCTTCATTCCACATTCTTACTTGGCTTTCTGGGGTGCATTCTTCGGTGATTTCTTCTAGGGGAGAATAAAGTTCTACAGTTGCATTTCCTGCATCAAGTCCAAATTCTCTTAATACTTCTGCTGGATTAGCCATAAAACGAGCTTTTAATTCAGCATCGCCCCATGTTTGGACAAGTAAGTTGCCATAAATTTGGAGAAATTTTTCTTCTGCTACCATAATTTGACCTCCTTTGTAAAATTTGGTAAGCTATATCATATATTATATTACAATAAATATATATAATTCATTCAATTATATCATGAATTTTCATAAAATCAATTTTATTTTTTTTAATAAATAAAATTAATTTATGTAAATTTTTGTACCTTATGATCTACTATTGTCTTTATTAAGTATTACGATTATTTTTTGTATTTTATTAGAAAATAATTTTTTTATATTTTTTATTTTATACTAAAATGTTATTGACATTTAAAAATAATATGGTATAATATTATCATTTCTAGGGCAGGTAGCTCAGTCGGTAGAGCAGTAGACTGAAAATCTACGTGTCGTTGGTTCGATTCCGATCCTGCCCAAAATAGAATGAGAAGTGCGGGTTGTATTTCAATCCGCTTTTTTTATGTCTAAAGAAAATAAGGCAAAGTTTAAGATAATATTGATTTGTAAGAAATGTTGATGATCAGTTGTATAATATTGATTTGTAAGAAAGGTTGATGATCAGTTGTGCAAGATGGGTTTGTATAATATAAGAATTATAAAATGTGATAATTTTATAAAAAAACTCTGAAATAGATTTTGTCTATTTCAGAGTTTTTTTTGAATCGGGGCGACTGGATTCGAACCAGCGACCTCTTGAACCCCATTCAAGCACGCTAAGCCAAACTGCGCCACGCCCCGTCCATCCATGTAAGGATAATCTTATTATATTAGTTTTTGTGGGAAAAGCAAGTAAAATTTTTTTTTTTTGTAAATTTTTTGTAAGGTACTTGTTTTTTTATGTTTATGGTTTATTTTTTTGTAAAAAAATAAAAAAGTGTTGTTTGTTTTTAATAAGATACAATAGAATAGAGTAGAATAAATTTCTTTTTAAGATTTTTTTAGTGGTGGAATATATGGAACTTCGTTATTCAAATTTTCAATTAGAATATAATAAACATGATATTGTGGTTCATCCTTTAGGATTGCATTTAAAAAAAGGAGATAGAATAGGAATTATTGGCGAATCAGGTGCTGGTAAGTCTACGCTTGTGAAAGGACTTTTTGGAAATATTTCTGGAAATTTTTATCATTCTGGAAATGTTGATGTAGAAGGGAAAGTCAGAGATATAGCGAATTGTCGTTCTTTATTTCATCGATGGTGGGGCAGGAAAGTCAGTTTTGTTTTTCAAGAGCCAGTATCTTCTTTAGCAGAGCAATATACTATTCGTCAGCAGTTGCAGCATGTTTTGGAATATAAAGGTACATCTTCAGAAAAGATGAAGGAGCAGGTTCAATATTATTTGCAATTGGCTTGTTTTCCTTTAGAGCGTCAGAATGCATATGCTAAGGAGTTAAGTGGTGGAGAAAATCAACGTGCTTGCATTGCTTTAGCTATGGCTGCACAGCCAGAAATTTTGATTGCAGATGAGCCTACAACAAGTCTAGATTTAATTAAACAGAAAAAAATTATTGAAACTTTAAAAAATATTTTAAAACAGTATCCAGATTTAATTTTGATTTTTGTAACGCATAGTTTAGAAATATTGCAGGAGCTTTTTGAAGATAATGGTTGGATTTATATTTTTTATAGAGGTTTTTTATTTGAGAAATTTCATCTTTCTCAAATACAAAAAAAAGTCCATCATCCGTATACAAGGCAGTTATTTTATAATTTTTTGAATGATTATAGACCTATTACGTTGCATTTTTCTTTTCAAGAAAGTATGCCTGCTGTAGAACAAAGTAAGTTGATAGAGCCATGTCCTTATCTTTCGCAGTGTAGTTTATATGCTTTTATGCAAAAGGAGAAGATTAGGACATCTTGTAGTGTTCAGAAACCAAAATTAGTAAAATTCGGAGAACAACAAGAGGTAGCATGTCATTTTTTGCCTTTTTTTGAGACAATGAAGGAGAATGCTTGTGTACTTCCTTTTGTTTTAGAGACGCCACAAAAAAATCAAGTTCTTTTGCAAGTAAATGATTTGTCAGTAGGATATGAACAAAATCCAAATGTATTGAAAGTATCAGATTATATGATTTATCATAAACAGCATGTTGGCATTTTAGGAGAAACAGGGTCTGGGAAAACAACTTTGGCGAAAGTTTTTAGCCTATTAAACCCTTATGGAATAGAAAAATCAGGGAAGATATGGCGTTATTTTGAAGGGAAGTTACAAGAAGAAGATTGCATTGAGATGCCACAACATTATCATAATTTAAATATTTTGACGTGGCAACACCCTTGGGAAGTGTTTCCTCCTAATGAAACTATGGAGACTATATTAAAGGATGCGTGTCAGATTTGGGCTCGTCTTTGGAACAAAAAGGAAAATAGAAAAGAGCAAAAGGAGAGAATTCAATATGTATTGAATCAATTAGGGTTTGAAAAGAATTTTTCCTTGCAAGTTTCACCACAAAATTATAGTGGTGGGCAGAGAAAACGTCTTTTATTAGCTCGTTCGTTTCTTGCTTGTGGTTATCCTAATGAAGAGGATAAGAAAATTCCAAGGATACTGTATTTAGATGAACCTCTTAGCGGTATTGATGCTGTGAATAAAAGTAAAGTTTTGCATTGTATTCAGAATGCTGGTAAGGTATTAAATGCTACTCTTGTTGTGATTACACATGATCCTCGAGTGGCGTATTATCTTTGTCAAGAATTTATTTTTATGAAACAAGGAGAAATTATTGAAGCTGGTAGTCGAGAAAAAATTTTGTCGTATTCCTCTACTTTAAATCCTCACCCTTATGTGATGGAACTTTTACAAGCTACGCCATCACTCAATGGTTTTCATTCAAGTTTTTTTTCATAGTGATTTGGTGTGTCTTGACTGGAAAATTCAAAACGAAAGAGAATTTGCAAGCCGACTTTGCCATTTTGTTCTGTAATAGTTCGAATGGCAAATCCATTCCATTCTGGTGGCATGATGGTGATCGTGGCTTTTTCTTCTGTGATTTGTGCAGATACGTAAGCTCCAATGCCAATGTAATTGAGTAGTTGTTGCATTAAAATAAAGGATCCTGTTTCTTTCATCTTTTTGTCTGCACCATTTTGTAGTTCGCTACGGGTAGCTCCTGTGAGTAGGATGGCAAGGACGTCTTCTTGCTCTAGGGGAGGTATAGATTTGAATTCTAGACTAAATTTGTCGTCTTTTTTTTCTAGGTTGGCGAAAATTTTATAGTTTTGAATTCTTGTTTCTGCTCTAAGGGAGATGTCAGGAGCTAATGGATTTTCTGGTTGGATTCGAACTATGCATTCTCTGATTTCCATTACTCCTTGGGGCATATAAAGTTGTCCTCCTTGGCTTTGAAAAGTGCCTTGGATGAGGGGATGGGCTAGTGTTTCTTGGATAGTGATATTGCCTTGTGTTGTTAATTGTATGAATTGGTTTTTGATGGGAATTTTTGGTGTGTGTATTTGTATGTCTAGCTCAACGTCGTGATTAGGAATTTCCCAGCCAATTTGTATAGTTTCTTGCTCTATTTTTGGTTGGCGGAGGGAGTCCAAAGTCATTTGTGCCTTGATTCTGCAATCTGTTAAGTTGATTTTCCCTTGTATTTTGCTATTCCATTTATCGTGTTGTTTTTTTGTTTGGATTTGTATATCAGCATCTGTTCGAAGGTAGATAGTTTTATTTCGTATAATGAGTATGTTGTCGCCTTGAATGTTAGTAGTTATAATATTGTTATTTGTGCTGATATTCCAAGTTAGAGGGGCACCACCTAAAAGTGTACTGCCTTGTGCTTGTATGTTTTTATTTTGAATATTTATGTTACATTGAAAATCTCGAATGTTCATGGATTGGTCTGTCATGGTGATTTTGAAAATTTCTATGTTTGTTTTGCTTTGTATATTGATTTCGTTGTCATATTGTAAATGGATGTCTGCAAAGAATCCATTATTTTTTTTGCCTTGAATGAAAAAATATGGGTGTGTGATGTTAAAGGGTTGATGGGTAGCTATCCAAGGAGAGTTGCACTGTATGTGCCAGTGTATATTTTTTGTTTGCCAATTGTTTGTGCCTGTGATTTTGCATGTTAAGGGCCATTCGCCTGTGATTTTGCATTTTTGGTCAAAGTAGGAAAAGAAAATTGACAATATTTCATGGATCAAGATTTTAAATTGAATATCAGTTTGTTGTTCTTGTAGATTCCCTTGTAATTGCAATAGTGTTTGTTCGTTGTTTGCAATCAGGTTGCATAGTTTGATTTGGATGTTTTTTGCATAGTTTTGGAGGAGTAAATGGCTTTGGAGTGTGAGAGGCGGCAATGTTTTATGTTGGTTTTGAGGAGCTTGTAGGTGTGAGGTAATGTTACAAGTGGCGAGTTCTGCAAAATTTCCTTGGCTCTGAATATTTGTTGTGAATGTACCTTGGATTGTGTCTTTGGGAATACCAGGAAAGTTTTGTATGTCGTGAATTTGTAGGTTGCATGTTGCTTGATATGTTGTTGTTTTTAAGTGGATATTGCCTTGGGTAGTTATGTTGCCTTGGGGGAAGGTAATTTCACATTGATTTTGAATGTAATGGTCGTCATAATTTAAGTTTGCTTGTAGGTTAAGGTCGCGATATGTGATTTTCCCTATATGCAAGGTAGGAAATTGGCAAGAAATATTTGTATTGTTTTTTGTAAATGTTCCTTGGCTTTGAAGGTGGATTGCACAAGTGCCTTGGATAGTGTTCTGGGAAATATAGGGAATGTCTTGTATATGGGGAATTTGAATGTGTATGTTTGTTTTGTATTGTTTTTTTGTGAGGTGTATGTTTGCATTTCCTTTGATTTGTATGCTTCCTATGTGAATTTGGAGTCTGTTTTTGATTTGTTTATTTTTCCATGTTGTATAGATTTGTAGGCGGATATTATCTATGTTTTTTTGTTCGAAAATAATGTTTTTTAAAAGCAAAGAAAGAGTGGATTTCCCTTGTTTTAAGTTGCCTTTGCTATTGATTTTTGTTTGTAGGTCAGCATGTACTTGCAAAGGAATTTGTAGTTTTTGTAAGTAGTTGCCAATGTTTTGTATTTTACATTGTACGTGGCTATCCCAATCGTTATTTTGGAATGTTGTTTTGCTTGTGCAACATTTTTTATTGTCTATGTGCAAGGATTTTATGTGTAGGGTGATGGGATTGTTTAGGAAGTGGATTTGGGAAGAAATTGTGTTATAAAGTGTACCATTTCCTTTTAGATTTATATGGATAAGAGTTTGTAGATTCTGGAAGTTGCCTTGCATTTTAAAGTGGATAGTACCATCTATAGGTAGAATGTCTCTATATTGTGGCAAATGTTTTTGAATATGTGGTAAAATGTTGGCAAGGTGTATAGTACCTGTGAGTTGTAGTTTTTGAAATGTGCCTTGACCTTTGATTCGTAGTATGTCTTTGATTTGTAGCCAATGTATTTTCCATTTTTTAGGAGTTAAGAAAAATTTCCCTCGTGCATGCAATGTAGGAAGAGTGAAAAAGGGACAGAGTATTTGCGAAAGTTGCATATTCCAGTTGATGTTGACATTTGTTTTTTGTATGTCTGTGGGATAGTATTGGTACGTACCGTGCCATGTTTGTTTCATGGCAGTATTCCAAGAATTGTTGTGTATTGTAGGGGATAAGAAGGAAAGGTTTGGAAAAGAAAGTTCACCTTGAAATGTGCCGTTTCGTTGTTCATTTTGTTTTGTCATAGTAGCTTTGCATTGAAATAGTAAGTTCATGAGGCGAATGTATAAGGAGTCAATGTTGATTTGTTGACCATCAAAGGTAGAAGATATTTGACCATTCGTTTGTAGAGAATGGGCTTGTAAAAAAGGATATGCAAAGTTTTTAAGTTGGCTTTGGAAAGTGCCTTGTATTTTGTCATCTGTGATTTTTCCAAAAGTTTGTATCCAAAATTTGCTTTGTAGAAGTTCATGAGGAATAGATATGTTGTTTTTTTTGAGAATGTTTTGTAAGTAGGATATGTTTTGGATACCAATTTCGCATGTTAAGTCGTTTTGAGGGGAAATGGAAGATAATGTGTTGAGTTCATTTTTTTCACCTAAATAACAGCGAATATTCCCACCTAATTGAGTGAAGTCCCATTCTGGAAGTTGAATGCGAATGTCCATTCGTAAAAAGCAAGGTAGAGAAAATTCTTGCCATAAAAAGGCAGACCATGGTTTGATATTTTTTAGATCTAAGAGTAAGTTTCCAATATTTAGAAAGATACCTTGTTTCAGATCGCAACTCCCTTCTATGAATCCATTTTCTGAAAGGTCAAAGCGAAATTCTTTTAAATTGATGTTGGGAGAAGAAATGTCAAAAAGTAGACTATTCGGAAGAGTGATGATTCCTGGGATGCCTGTAATTTGTACTTGTGCGTCGGTAATTTTGCATTTGCTTTTCTTTAAAGACCATGATAGGGAAAAATTTGACAGTTGTTGTTTTTTGTCTGTCTCTATATGAAGTTGTTGAAATTGAATGATACCACCTTGTGTGCTACATTCTAAAGAGAGGTTTTCACATTGTATTTTTTGGTTGCTTTGTTGAAAATGAATGCAACTTTCTATGATTTTAATTTTAGGCATATTTTCCCAAAGAGGTCGTAGGTCAATATCAGATATATTTGGTATATTTGATGGAATATGGCTACAGTCTTTGCTGTCTGATGGAATATGATTGGAGTCATTGCTTTCTGGTAGAATCAAGTGAATACATGGATTTTCTAGGGTAATGCTTTGTAGTATTTTTTTACCTACTAGGGGAGCAAAAATATTGTAGGAAATTTTCAAGGATTTTATGCTAACATTATTTATGCTAACATTATTTTCGTTAACATTATTTATGCTAACATTATTTTCGTTAATATTATTTTCGTTTTGTTTTTGTGTAAGTTGTATGTCATGAAAAGAAAATCCAAAAATATAACTTCCTTGGAAGCTTCCAATTTTTGTTTCCCATCCAGCGAGTTCGCCTTGTCGTTGGACTATTTGTATAATGTAGTTTGAAAATAAATAGGAGCGAAATATATATACTAAGATAAGAAGTATCCACCAAAAACGAATAAAATAACGCCAAATAACACCTAATAATTTATGCGGACAAAATAAGTATGTAAAGAAAGTACCCATGCCAACCTCTAGGAAAATAAAACTTGTTGTGTGCTTGTTTTTTATGTTTTGTGTTGTTCTTCGATAATGCACATGGTTTTCCATGCACCGCCTCGATAGCGTAAATAAAAGAAAATGGCAAGTAGTATAATATAAAAGAGCGAGATAGTCCACAATCCCCAAACGTTTCCACCTAAGTATTGATATATGATGCTAGGAATGGCAAAACAGCCCCAAGCAACTACTATGTGTGTTATCATAACAAATTTTGTGTCTCCTGCACCTTTGATTGCAGCAGCATAGATAACTCCAATTCCGTCAAATAGAATATAGGCAGTAATAAAGTAAAGAAATTTTCGAGCGTATTCCATAGCTTCTATTTGTGCTATGTCGTTTTTACGTGCAAATAAGGATAAGATGTTGTCAGGATATACAAGAAAAATAAAAAGCATGAAACAGGAGTATAATACTACTAAAAAACGAGTGCTTCGAATGGATTGCTTGGCAAGTTTAATATTGCGAGCACCAATAGCTTGGCCAACTAAAACAGAAGCAGTCTGACCAAGTCCAATCATAGGTTGAAAGGAAAGGGAGTTTAAGGCAAATACAATGCTTGCTGCTTCTTGCACTGGGACGCTGATTAAACCTAAAAGGATGGCGAATACATTAAATGCTGCTACATCTAAGAAAAGTTGAATTCCATTGGGAGAACCATAGTAAAGTATTCTTTTTAATAAGAACCAGTCAAAAACATGTTCACAACTTCCATATGTTTTTCTGTTTATTTTTGATAAGAAGAAGATACACGCTAAAAAAAGAGTTCCTGCTCCCCCAGAAAGGACAGTACCCCATGCTGCACCTGCAATTCCCATTTCTGGAAATGAAATGCAATAGCCTCTTCCCAAGTTTATTGTTTTTCCAAAGATCAAAAGATAATTGAATAGTATGTTTAGAAATGTTACGAGAAAATTTGTGAACATAATGATCACTGTTCTTCCACGACCGCTCCAGAAGGCAGATAAAGCATTGGTTAAAAGAGGAAAAGCAGCACCTAATGATAAAATTTGAAAATATATGACTTCTAATTCTTGCACTTTAGGATCATGCCCAAATGATGCAAATAAGGGTTTAGCCCAGAAATATCCTGTAGATAGGAGTAAACCACCAACTAGACCGATAAAAATACCTTGCCAAACAGCTGTGCCAACTCGTTTTAAATTTTTAGCACCATAATATTGAGCAACAAAGACATTGGTATAGCTAGTTACACCAAAGAAAAAGCAGTCTAATGTGAATGAAGTTAATCCAGCTGGAAAGGATGCACTAACAGCTTCTTGAGAATAATTAGCCAACATAGCACGATCTACGAATAAAGATAAAGCATGTCCAGTCGAGGCTAAAATTAATGGAATAGAAACACGAAGTACTTCTCGGATATTTCCACCAGTGACACGATGCATAAATTGCTGGAAATTTAGTGGATTTTGAGTGTAGTGACTTGAAAATCTAGATTCAAACATAAAACGATCCAAACGATACAAAAAATTTGTATCTTATCCTAAAATAAAATGTATAATAATGCATAATAATATAGACAAATAGTCCCAATATATTATATCATATCCCATTTTAATTGCTAGGTAAAATAAAATACACTCACTTTGTCTTGCAATTGTTTATGTTTAAGGAAAGTTCATGAGAATCAACATGAAAATTAATGCTATTTCCAAAAAGATTATTTCTTATTTACCAGAATTATTTCTTGTATTTTTAGGAATGTTCTTTTTTTCTCCTACCTCTAAAATATGTAATTCTTTTTATTATGCAATCATCATTCCTGCCACTATATTCGCATTACTGAACATTGATTTTCAACCATTAAAAAAACAGCCAATAATTTATATTACTTTGTTGTATTTTTTATATGCTATATGCAGTGTTTTATGGAGTGAAAATCTAACTGCACATTCTATGATAAAAATTATAAAACATTCGTTCTATGTAATTACTTTTGGCTTGTTTATTTATGCAACGTTACAAAAACATGGTTGGAAATTTAAAAAAATTTTATACTATGCAACGATTTTAGCCAGCTTTTCTGCGTTTGTATCTATATGTTATTGGTATGGGTATAAAGGAAATTCATTTCATGAACGTTTAGTAGGATGTTTTCGAAATTATAACACGGCTGCTTCCAATTTAGCATATGGTTCTTGTTTTTTATTTGTTCTTTATAATATAATTTATACAAGAAGAAATTTACTTATAAATGTTTTGATTAGCCTACCGCTGTTTGCTTTTATTGTATTGACACAAAGTCGTAGTACAGCAGGTATTATGTTTCTTTTTTCTATAATTTTTGTTATGTATTATTATAGAAAAAACATCAAATTGTTTATAGTGTCTACATCCATTGTATGTTTTGTTGCCTTGTTGTATTATCATACTATATTGAATTGGCGTTATGAATCTATTAATCAAGAAATGATGACTATTGAACAGACAAATAGTGAGTTAAAACAAAATGAACTGTCAAGATATTGTCCTTTTCGTCCTTATATTTGGAAGTTTTTCTTTCAAAAAGTATTAGAACGACCGATTTTTGGACATGGTTTTAGTGCTAAAAATAAGTTTATCATTCAAGAAGATAATTTACAGCGACCTTTTGAACATCCACATTCTTTGTATTTATCTCAATTATATTATGGTGGAATTGTTGCTTTTTGTATTTTTGTAATTATGATTTGTATGTTTTTTTATATTGTGATGCAACATCATTGTAGACCTATGGTACCTATTTTGACTATTTTTATTTTATTTACTTTATTAATATATATATTAGATGGAGATTCTTTGATTAAGCAACCAAGAGAGTTTTGGTTTAGTTTCTGGATGCCTTATTTTTCTATTCTTTCTATTGTTTTTCTTGATATAAAATATCCTGAGGAATAAAAACTTACAGAATTATTATGAGTATAATAGAACAGCAAATGCAAAATGATAATTTATTGCGAGAACAGCAGATACAAGAAGATAACTTGTCGCGTCAAAAAATTGAAGGGAAAGTGGACGAATCCACTTTAGACCAAACATATTTAGTTGAAGCGGGAGCTGGTACAGGGAAAACTACGTTGATGGTGCAACGTATTTTGCAACTCGTTTTGCAAAATAAAGCACATTTAACAGAGATTGTTGCAATTACATTTACAGATAAAGCTGCACAAGAGTTAAAAATGCGTTTGAAAGATAAATTGCAAACCATGGTTCAACAAGATCCACAACAATACCAGAACGCACTTTGGGACTTGGAAAGAGCACCGATTTCTACGATTCATAGTTTTTGTACTACGTTATTAAAAGCAAAACCTATTGAAGCAAATATTGATCCTGATTTTGAAGTAGCTACAGAGTATGCACAAAAACAGTTTTTTAATAATAACTGGGAAGAATGGATAGCACATAAAGTCTATGCTAAAGATCCGTTTTTACGTAAAATACTTCGCATTGGAATAGATATTGAAAAGTTAAAGGAAATTTCCAATCTTTTGCTAGTCCATCAAGAGAGTTTGCAAAATGCACCTTTTCATACTATGCCATCTTATAATCCAGAAATATATCGCCAACGCCACCACAAATGGGCTATAAAGTTCCAATCTTTGCAAGAGGATTGCAAAAATAAAGAAGACGAAGGATATAAGAAAATTCAAAGCATTCTTCAACATGATGAAATATTGCAAACGCTACCAGTACAAGATATTGAAAAATATATTTTGGCAAATATTGTTCAAAATGCTACGAAAGGCAATCAAAAAAATTGGTATAAAAGTCAAAGCCTTCGTTCTTTTAAAACAGAATATATGCCAGAATATTATCAAGAAATTTTGACAGATTTAAAAAATAATTTGCGTGATCAACTTTTTCAATGGTTGCAAGGATTTTTAAAATATCATCAATATAATAAACAGTATCAAAATATGTTTAATTTTGATGATTTATTGATATATACAAGAGATTTACTAAAATCGAATAAATTAATTCGAGGTGAGTTTCAACAACAATATAAATATATTTTGGTAGATGAATTTCAGGATACAGATCCTCTACAAACAGAGATTCTTTTTTTCCTAGCTGAAGAGTTCCCGAAAGCAGATTCTTGGAAAGAAGTTTCCATTAAAAATGGAAAGCTTTTTATCGTAGGAGATCCAAAACAATCTATTTATCGATTTCGTAAAGCTGATATTGAAATTTACGAAACTGTGAAACAACATCTTGGCTCAAATCATTATCTTACCATTACAAAAAATTTTCGTTCGCAATCAAATATTATTGATTGGATAAACCATATTTTTCAAAAACTTATTGTACCACCTGACAATGAATATAAGTACCAACCAGAATATATTCCTTTGTTTGCACATAAACAGAGTACTATGTCGAATGTTCATTTATTAACATATAATTTACCTGAACAGGAGAACAATGCGGAATATCTGAAAGAAGGATGTGAATTTTCTTGTTTAGAACAAGAGGTAAGCGATAGTGGTGAGCAAGAGGATGGTATAGAAAGAGAAGAAGGAAATTCTCAAAAAGTAGCAGAGAAAAGTAAATCATGGGATGAAAAAAAACAAGATAGAGAAGAAGATTTAAATACAAAACAAGTTATACAACAAGAAGCAAATATTATTGCACAAACTATACAAAATATTTTTCAAGAACAGTGGAAGATAGCATCTACAGAACAATCTATTCAATATAAAGATATCGCGATTTTACTATATCGTTTTTCTTATATTGATATTTTTGAACAAACATTGGCACAATATAATATTCCTTATCAAGTGATTGGGAGTAAATCGTATTATAGTTGTTTAGAAATTAAAAGTTTGTCTAATCTTTTGCAAGCTTTAGAACAACCATTTAATCCAATTCCTGTGATTGCCACTTTGCGTTCTCCTATTTTTACAGTATCTGACCAAGATATTTTTCATTATAAATTTATCAACCATACGTTAGATTATCGTGTTAAAATAGAAGATGGTGGTTCGTATATTGCAAAAATTTTTCAAATTTTATATGAATTGCATAAAAAAGTTCATACATATACGTTAGCACAACTTTTGGATGAAATTTATACAAAAACAGGGTTGCCCTTTACGTTTCAAAATATGCCACGAGGCCAACAACGTCTTTTAAATTTAAAAAAGATACAAGAAAAAGCATATCAAAATAGCCATAAGCAAAATGAAAATATACATACGTTTATTGAGTGGCTAGAAACAATGACATTGGAACAGGAAAATGAAGAAGAAACAATGCTAACTTTTGATGACCAACAGAAAATTAGCATTTTGTCGATTCATAAGTCAAAAGGACTAGAATACCCGTGCATTTTTTTAGGTGATCTTGTTGCAGATCCCGTTTCCACTAGTTCTCTAAAGCCACAATTGTATTATGATGCCAATAAGAGAGAACTGGCTTTTCAATGTTCAGGAACTCCATTTGATATCCCGAAGTTGGATTCTATAAAAGAATTAGAAAAAGAAAAAGCTCGCACAGAAACGATTCGTCTTTTATATGTTGCTACTACTCGTGCTAAAGACCATCTTTTTATTCCAACGATTGCGGAAAATAAAACAAAAGGTTTATTTCAACTTTTGAAACCCTATCTTGCAGATAATCCTTATCATACTGTGCATGTTTTAGATAAAATAGCGATTCCCAAGCAACAAGGTATGCAGAAATTACCCATGACTTTAGAAATTATGCAAGAACGATCTTTATGGATGCAACAACAAAAGCAAAGAGTATATAGAGAACAAATAGTGGAAATGGTGGATTCTTCTGTATTGTCTCTTTGTCAAAGTCTTTTATCTCAATTTGTATATATACCTTTTCCTATTTCGAATTCTACGCTAGAAGAAAAATTTCATATATATACACAGGAACACTATCTCATACCAGAAAAAAGTCAACAAGCTTTTCAAATCATGTATACTACTCTGCAATCTATATTTTGGAAAAATCTTGTACAATGTAATCCAAAACAACATAATGTTCCTTTGTATTTTCAATGGAATCAAAGGAATCAAGAGTATGTTTTGGATCTTTTGTATAATGATCACAATACAATCACTGCATTGTTCTATGTATGTCAACAACCCTCCTCAGACATGTTGCAATATTGGCAATATGTCAAGCAAATCTATAGTTTACCCATTAAAACGTATATTTTTTATGATATTTGCTCACAAACTCCTTATTATGTATAAAAATTGCCATACTTTTGTGGTATATATTTTTTTATGATGATTGCTTGAAAACTCCTTTTGATATATAAAAATTGCCACACTTGGTATATATTTTTATAATTTATGGTACGATAATACAAACTTTCCAGATATTGTTATTTTTTGTTTTAATAGTTTCCAGAAGAAATTCTTTTTTTTCAGGAGAATGAATTCGAATTTTTTGTAATATATTTTGTAAAGATTGTTTCTGTAAAGAATAGTAGTATACAGTGGGTGTTTTTTGTATTATTTTAGGACCTATGGAGCAAGTTTCGTTGCTAGGTTTTGTTTCAATTACTAAAGGAATTCTAAGTTTACTATATCCTTTTGTATGTTTATACATAGAATTTTTGGCAAATTTATAAGCCTCATCCACTGCTTCTTCATATTGTTCTAATTTAGTATATTGTTTTATTTTTTGTATGATAATTTTTGCTTTTTTTTCTGTTGCATTGATTTTCTGTTGGTATTTTTGTAAATGTACTGTTAAGGTTTCTTGGTATTGTAAATTTTGAAATACAGATTTTGCTTCTTTTGATAGTTTATAGGCTGCTGGATAGTTATGTTGTAATTCTAAAAATTTTACTTCTTCTATGTAAGCATCCCAGATAATTTTTTCAAATAATTCGTATTGTTCTTGATCAAATTTGATTTGTTTTGATTTTAATTGTTTGAAATATTGGTTTACTTTATTCCATAAAAACGGAGAATGGATTCCTTCTGCGACGTGATACATTTTTTTATATATTTTTTTTATATTGTCTTTGTTTGTTTGATTCATGTATTTATACATAAGTCGTCCAATGGAAGTTTCATATATAAAAATTGTGATACATAAAATCAATGTAAAAAGTAGTCGAAAGAATATTTTTTTTCGTTTTTTAAAATTGATTACATCAGATGCTTTTTCATATCCTAATAAATTCAGTTGTTTTAAGATGTCTGTGCGGTTTTTATCTAAATACAATATATGTGCCATGATTTCTGCTTTGGCTTGAACATCGTTCATGCGTTCGTAAATTTTTAATGATTCTTCGCATTGTTTAATCGCAGATTTAAAGTCTTTACGTTTTTCATATATTAGGACTAAGGCTTTAGAACATTCTATTAAACTTCTGTCTAATTTTAATAATAATAAACAAATTCGTTCAATGTATTGTTCATTTTTTTTAGGATGGATTAAAATTTTTTGAAAGAATTTTAATCCTAATGTTTTTGCTTTTTCATATGATTGTGCTTGAACATAGAGTTCAATCAATTGCATGCTTATATCTAAGTCAGCATCAAAAAGTTCTAATGCTTTTTCAAAATATACCATTGTATAGCCACATTGTCCCATTTGCTGATAGATGTTTCCTAGTTTTATATAAAATTGAGAGGCTACTTCATAATTTTGTTTTTGTTCGTAAAATATGGCGACAGTTTTACAAATCTGAGGATCTTCTGGAACTAGGTTGTGTGTAGTTAATAATACGGTTTCTATGTTTTTACTATTCCATTTTTTTAAGTTTTTTGTGGCGAGTTCTTGTAGATATAATGCAATTTCTAGAATTTTTTCACGAATGATGCTAATGATTAAAAAATGACAAGGGAGAGAAGCCCAATTCGTAGTTTGAATAAGGTCTGGTGTTGACAATGATTGCATTAATTGTTTCCCCAAAAAGGAAACAATTTTGTAAGGATCATTACCACCTTCTAGAAATTTTCCTGTGTGAGAGTCTATTTTTACAATTGAATTGATATCTGGTAAAAATTTTGTCCAAACGCTCCAATCGTGCATTTGGAAGATAATTTCTAAAAAACTTTCATACTCAAAAGGCAATTGTACATCTAGTTCAGGTAAAGATAGCCAATGGCGATATTGAATAAATGAATAGGAAGGTTTTGAAATGTTTGAAAATAGTTGTAGGGCATTTTTATAGTTATTGATTAAGCGTGTGATTTCTTGTTTTTGATTGTTGATAGAAAATAATAAAACTTTATTTTTTAGAAAATATAGACCGATCTGTTCTTTTTTCCCTTGAAAAGAAATGCCGCCTGAGGAGATCATGATGCGAAGAATTTGCAATGTATTGGCAAAATTCATTAAAAAAACGCTTGGATGTTTTATAATCTGGGCTCGTTGTTCAAAATCATTTCCTATATTTTCTTGACTTCTATTGTCTAAAAATTCAAAATCACATATTGGAATACTTAAAAGATCTACTAAATACATACGAAAAATTGCTTCTGCTCTTTCCGTCTCCTCTATTCTGTTGATTTCTTCTGCTCTATTTGTGCAAATATAATTGGAATATAATGAAACGCCTGCTTCAGATAAAATAATTTCTAGGCGTTTTTCTTTTTTACCAATCTCTAAAATACCAAGGCGACCTGTATAGGCAACGTTTAGTAGGGTATTAATGAGACGTTGCCAATCTGCATCTACTATTGTGGGTTGATATAAATCTGAATACTGAGAATTCTCATTAGAACAACGAATACAACAATTTTTTTCTGGTATAAAATGTTCAAAACATAGATTTTCTACACGACATTTTTGACATTGAAATGTCTGACTAGCAATGTTGTTTTTTCCACATTGTGGACAAAGCAATAGAGAAGCATATAAATTAATTTGCTCCATCTCTTTTAAAACTTCAGAAGCATCCATAAATCGTTTTTGATATTCTGGGGCTAACATTCCACTGAGAAAATTAACAATAGAAGTGGGAAATTTTTTGGGAGAGTTTAATATTTGTTCTGGAATTTCAATTTTTCGTTCTTGTTTTGCCATACGAAAACTATTTGTGCGTTTATTACCTTTAGAATAGGGATTTGCATATGTTCTTCTCGTTTTTGCTGTATGTTCTGTTTTATATTCTTTTTCATATAGTAAGCGAAATAATATTGCACCTATTTGGTAAACATCTGTTTCTTTTTGTAGTATATTAGTATGATACTGTTCAGGAGCTAAATATGAACAAGATGTTTGGTCTAATTCATCACCATGGCTGATTCGTATTCCAAAACCACGAAGATAAGATTTCCCCGAGTGATCTATACAAATACAACTTGGGGTTATTCCACCATGAATAATGTTATTTTCATGTCCTAAAGCAATAACTTCCACAATGCTTTTCAAAATTGTCATGGATTCTTTTAAAGAAAAAGAACGATTATTCTCTAACATAGAGGCTAAAGAATCCCCGTCGATCCACTGTTCTACTACATATGGAATTTTAAATTGTTCTTCAAATCCAAAATTATAGAGGGTAATTAAGTTTTCATGCTCCAGTGCTGAAATACTATGAAAATTTTCTTGTAATCCATCTGTTTCATAAGGAGGTAATAAAAGTTTTATAGAAGCAGGGCGATCTAAAGCTTCATGAATGCCTTGAAAAATTAATATGTATGGTTCTTTTTTTACAAAGGAAACAATTTTAAATTTTCCAAATGTTTTGCCAATAAAAGAATCTATATCAAACGGACCATTATGATTCATATTACACACTCTTAGATATTCAAAATTTAGCTAAATTTTGCAAAATTGTATTTTTTTGAAGAAATGAGTTTTGGTCAACATATATATAACTATTTTACCATGAAAATACATACTGTCAAATTTTATACATCTAAGCATTGTTTTTTCTATTGAGTTTTATTAAAAAATAGTATAAAATTGAAAATAATGTGATAAAAAAATATAATTTCAACATCTAAGCGATTAGGGTAGCTATTATGAATAAGGAAATTGGGGAAAAAGACATTCTATTCATAGAAAAAAGCTTAAAAGGTGTCCAAGTAAAACGACATATTGGACAAAGCCAAGTAGGTAATTTATATTTAATCAATCATGATGAATATGGTGTCGTTGCATTAAAACAATTTAAAGGCATTATCGCTACAAATGAACGTTTCATGAAAAGATTAATGCTAGAAGTGAAAGAAATGCAGAAAATACTTCATCCTTATTGTGGTCGTATTTTTAAAGCAAATTATGAACCATTTTCTTATATTATTCGAGAATGGGTAAATGGTATAAGTCTTCATGAACATTTAAAATTCGGTGCTATGCGTTCTTTAGACGCTACTCAACTTATGATTGATGTTGCTCTTGGTATTCAAGTTGCATATAATTATCGAATTCGCCATAAAAATATAAAACCACATAATATTATATTAGATGAAGAATATAACATTAAACTTGTTGACTTTTTTGTGCCTCCTTCAGTTCCCTATTATATTGCTCCAGAACAATTTAGTGAGAGTAAAGTAGATATTCGCACAGACATTTATTCTTTAGGAATTCTTTATTATAAAATTTTAACTGGTCGTGTTCCTTTTGGTGGTAAAATGAAAGAGATCATTCAAAAACACAAAAAAGAACCATATCCTCCTATTCCCGATTTACCTATTGAAATTAAAACAGTCTTAGATAATTGTCTTGCAAAAAAACCAGATGATCGATACAACAATCCTTTAGAATTGATACAAGATTTACGAAAAGTACAGTATCGATTACTCCACGATACTCACTTACATGACCCTAATACACAAGAAAGCATTATTTTTTCTTTACAATATAGAGATAAAATTTTACCTTCTCAACAACAGATGACTACTAACTATCCCGCTACTAGTATGCTTGTGATTCAACAAAGAGAAGCTTTAGAAATGAACCAAGAAATTATTCCAGAACTTTCTAAAGATTCATTAAATGAACAACAGCCAGATCTTGACCAAGAAGAACAACAAGAAGAATACGAACAAGAAGATGAAGATAAACAACTAGAAGATAAAATTACTGATGAAGAATTGCTTCAATCTATGGAAGATTCTATGATGGATGTTGAAATTATGGACGAGCCAAATGACTTGTTGCCAGACTATGAATCTATTCCCGATGAAATTCCTGAAAGCATACAAAAACGTCTTCTTCTTGCAACAGAAGTACGTCCTATCAAGAAAAAAGGAAAGATTTTAAGTTCGTTAAATATTACGATTCCCAATGAATATAAAGAATCTGTTACAGAGTATCTTCGAACTGTTTTAAAACGAGAATGTTGGGTATGGAAAGATTCTGTTTATTCTGATAGTTCCGATATTGTCATTGATTTAGAATTGGCTAAAACTTTGCGCTATTTTCATTATTTTGAGGATCTTATCCAAAGTGCATTAGCAAAACTTCCACAAAAAAGTACTTTTAATACTCGTGTAATAACACGAGTACAATCTATAGATGAATCTGAATTGCCAAAAATTATGGAAGATGATGAAGGACCTAAAAAAGAAGATGCTCTTTGCTCTGCTATCGACACATTAATGGGTATTTCTAAAAATATAACTTCTGATAATGAAGGTGTCATTCAATTACAAGATGAAGACCAGCCTTTACAAGATGAAGACCAGTTTTTACAAGAAGGTGACAACGCCTTACAAGAAGATGACAACGCCTTACAAGAAGATGACAACGCCTTACAAGAAGATGACAACGCCTTACAAGAAGATGACAACGCCTTACAAGAAGGTGACAACGCCTTGCAAGAAGATGACAACGCCTTGCAAGAAGATGACAACGCCTTACAAGAAGGTGACAACGCCTTACAAGAAGATGATCAAGCCTTACAAGAAGATGATCAAGCCTTACAAGAAGATGATCAAAAAAAAGAAGCACTGGAAGATAAGGAAAATATTAATTATGCAGAACATTCTACAGTTTTTATCGGGGAAAATGGAGAATGCAAAACAAGTGTAGAGTCTGATGAATACAATCTAGCTTTTAAAGCACCTGTGCAAGAATATTTAGATCTCATTGTAAACTTTCAAAATCCTTGTCAAACAAGAGCATGGTTTAAACTTGTAAAAGAACATGATTGGGAGCAAGAAAAACACTTTGAATTAAAAAAAACAAGTCGACATGATTTAAAAAATTTATGCTTTCGAATTAATTTATTAGAATTGCAAGACTATGAGAGAAAAAAAATTGGTGTTTCTAGTGTCAAAGAATTTTTTCAAGGCGACTATGATATTAGTCGATTTGATCACGGTGGTATGGCTGCAGTTCTAAAACTTACTACAAAAGAAGAAACGATTATTTTTTTACGACCAGAAAATATATGGGCTCGAAATTATTTTGGTCAGTACTTGTGCGTGCGACCTGGATTTGATGGAAAAGAATGTGTATATGCAACTGTTCCTAAAGGCACAGAATTTGTGATTAAAGTTGCTTTTGAAGGTCGTGAAGAAGCATTAATTTATGAATCTAGGTTGTTATCAGAACTTTCTCAGAATCCCAATATTAACAAACATATTATTGGAATGGTACAACAAGGAAGTTTTTTAGCATCTTCTGAAACTACTGATCATGAAGAAGAACGCATTGGATATTATATTATGATGGAATACGCATCATGGGGAAATATAGAACAATTTTGCCAGAGGTTTCCCAGACATCGTCTTCCTTGTAATATTGCTATCTTTATTTTATATTCTATGATTTTGACGTTGGAACAACTTAAAATTAAGGGTATTATTCATAGAGATATCAAACCACAAAATATTCTAATGACATCTGATGGTCTTCCTAAACTTTCTGATTTTGGACTTGCCATTACTGTAGAAAAAGCTACTGCTAAATTGAATGAAGAACGACGAAGGTTATTGCGTTTAGTGGATAAGGAATTCATGATCATTTGCAACAAAAAAGAGCAGACAGAAGCAAGAATTAAAAAATTTCATGAAAAACTTAAACAACTTTCATGGGAGCCCAATGATTTTAAAAAAACATTAGTAGAATTTGAAAAAATTTCTACCCAAGTTAACAGACTCATTTCTGAAGTAGAAGATCTAACAACTCAGGAAAAACTTCGTGCTGAAGGATTGAAACAAAAATATCGTCCTATGAGTGCAGAAGAAATTGCTCTTAAGGGGGAATTTGCAGGTTCTATTTACTACGCAGCACCAGAACAATTTTCACCTACTAAAATATTAACATGTCAATGCGATATATGCCAACTAGGTTCAGTAGCTTATGCTATGCTCACTAGTAAGCCACCAGTTAAAGGGAAAAATATTGCTGAAGTTATGGGAAAAATTGTGTTAGGGAAACGCCCTCACATCGTTGAAATCTTAAAAAGAATGCCTCTACACAATGATCTTGGAGAACTCATTTTTCAAATGATGGACCAAGACCCTGAATTTCGCCCTACTGCTGAAGAATCAAGAGCAAAATTAGAAGATATTATTATAGAACACCACGAAGAATTACTTAGAGAATACAAATGCAAAATTCCTGCTAATTTGACATCAGAGATCGAACAGAAAAAATGGCAAGAACAAGTGGAGTATGCTCATAAAGTATATACAACGATCTATCCATATCTTGAAAAAATTGCAAATGATCTCCTAAAAAAACGAAGGGAAGAGCAAGAAAATCACATTGAAGTTATCCATCTTTGGAAAAGTTCCAATAAAGAAGCACAAATTTTTCATTTTCGCTGTCCTAGTTGCAAACAAAGACTTCAAATTTCTCAAAACATAGTTGGACGAGCTATTCGTTGTCCCAAATGCCAACAAAAACTTATAGCACAATATCTTAATATGTAGTGCAATATCCTTAGCACACAATATTAGTGCAATATCTTAATGAAAGATTGCATGAAATGTAAGATAATTTCTATTTATTAGAAAAAAATTGATGAATGGAATATATTCATAAAATTCCATTCATCAATTTTTTTTGCTTTAGAAATCTTAAGCACGATATTTAGAATATTTTTTTATTAAGCACAGTATTAGAATATTTTTTCTTCCAGTGATTTTCCACATTTGAGTTCTTTTATTTTTTGACGGATCATTTCATGTGTTTGTTGTATGTCGTTAGGATGAAAGTATTTTTCTTTTTTCAGATTTGCTTCTTGTCTTTGTATGGTTCGTTGTTCTGAAATACTGTAAATACAGTCTTTGATGACATTTAGAAATTGTTCTTGATAGGACTGGACTTGTTTGATGTATTCTAAAATTTCTTGGGCTTGGTATTGATAAATATTATTTTTATTTTTATCTTTCCAATGTCGCCAATGTTTAATTTTTTCTTCAGGTGTATAGTATTGCGTAGCTTGTATATTTTTTTGGAAATCTTTTCGATCTGCATCTTCCTGAGGGTTATAGAGTTGTCGAATTTTCCAAAATTCTGTGTCCATATTTTGATAATCTTTTTGTATTGTTTGTGCTTTTAAATATTCATATATCTTTATTTGAAATTTTTGGTTAATGCCTCCCAAGTGCTTGCTAAAATTTTCTGGACTTTGTTTACGTTGTTCTTCATACTCTGACCAAAAATGTTTGATTGCACTTCGAAGTTTATCTGAAGCAAGTTCTTGTAAATGTTGATAAAATTTCTCGCCATCAATATTGGGAAGTGTACTAAGTAGATAATATTGAGAAATGGGACTATGATTTGTATAGCATCCCCAATAAACCGTTAAATTTTTAGCATCATTGGGATATTTAACTTTGATATGAATCATTTGATCTTGAACAACATATTCAATGAGTTCTTTAGACACTACTTGATCATCTATATGGATTTCTAGGTTATCACTTTTTTCAAAATCATATGTTGGTATAGAAAAATGCAATGGCATATTTTCCCAAGGTCGTAAATATGTTTGATATTGATAGGGTTTCGTAGAGGGTTCAATCATAATTTCTTGGTTGATTTCTTGATATTGAGAAAATGTGGCATGCAATTTATATTTTCCAGGTTTGATTTGAATATTATCACTATCAATAACAGTATCACCAATCTTATAATAGAGAGGCATTTCTGGACTTCCTCCTATATTTTGAATGGTAGATGAAATTTTCCTAGCAATGGCTGTAAAATGAATAGGAATCATGTATGCTTTTTGTGCTGGGATGTGAACATATTTACTATTTTGTGGTGAAGTATAGCCTTCTAAAATAATGACAATTTTATATGTATCAGGTCGAAGTGTTTTTGGAGATTGATATGTTTGATTGTCTGTTTGAGAAATAAAAAGTAATTGATAATGAGATGGATTTTTACTGGATAAATCAGGATCAAAAGTAGGCACAATATTAATATTGACTTGAATTTGTGCATTATTGTTTATTTTAGGAACAGTTACAGGTGGTTTGGGTTGTTGCACTGGTTTGTTCTTTGATTTAAAAAATAAAATTGATATAAGAAACACTGTTACAAATACAACTGAAAAAACAATAAACATTCTCATATATGTTTTTTTAGTGAGAGCTTGAATATCTGTATGTATCGTTGGCATATTTGATATGCGGAGTTTTTCTTCATCAAATAAAAGATTTCGATTAGTAGCTGGTTTTGAATCGTCATCAGCTTTCACTGCATATATACGTGATGAATTTGTTGTTGCCATTTCAATTTCTACATTCGCAATCGCTTCTAGAAGTTCATCATCTGTAGCAAATCGATTGTCACGTTTTTTTTCCATCATTCTATTCAATAACCACTCTAAACTATTCGGGATATTAGAGATATATTTAGAAATGGGAATAGGTGGTTTGTCTATTGTTTTGACCATTTCAATAAGGTTCGTAGCCTCAAAAGGTAATTTTCCTGTGATCATTTCATAAAAAACAATACCTAAAGAATATTGATCTGTGCGTCCATCAATATCATAATCAGGGTCACGATCTTTTTCGTACCATTTCATTTGTTCTGGGGAAGAATATAAAAACGTGCCAACCATAGATTGCGATTGTGTAATATGTACGCTTTTTTCTAATCGTGCAATACCAAAATCTGCAATTTTTAAACTGCGATAATTGCGATTAAATAATAAATTGTCTGGTTTGATATCGCGATGAATCCAGCCCGATTCATGTAAATAAGCAAGGGCATCTGCAATTTGTTTAACATGACGAATCGCAACATTAGGTGGGAGTTTTCCATAATCATGGAGGTATTGTTTGAGGGAGCCTCCTTCTAATAGTTCCATACTATAATATAGCGTTGGGCTAGAAGAATCATCGAATTTACCACGTTGATGAATGGCAACAATATTAGGATGGCATATATTGGCCATTGCAGCGATTTCCGCTTCAAATCTTTGAGCTTCTTCGGAAGACAAGTCAAATGTTGGCATGAGTTTTAATGCTACTTGGCGATTCATTGAAATTTGTTCAGCAACGAAAACAGTACCCATTCCACCTCTTCCGAGTATAGATAGAATTTTATAATCATCAGCAATTGTTTTACCAATGAGTGGATGTTTGTGAAACATTTCGGAAAACTCCAAATGTTGAGATTGTTTGTTTTATTGACAGATTTCTACGTCCATGAAACAATGTGGATTTTCTGTGAGTTGTTGTTTTAATGTACGAAGTGTTTGTAGACGTGTAGTATGTTTTTCTTGCTCTAAAACAATATCATGATTGTCTGGGAAATTTTTAAGTAAATTCTTTTGAATAAGAAGAACACGAACTTTTTGCATTCTGATGCCACCTTCTTTTTCAAATGTGAAACAGAAAGTATACAATTGAGAAGTAACAGGAATGCCCATGTCTTTTTTCAATGTACCTTGGGTAAAGTGACTGATAATTTGATTTAAAGTTGCATTCAGAACATACCAAGCTTCATCTTCTGGGAAAATAAGAAGAGGATTATCTTCTGTTGATGCTTTGATGGCTTTTTTTACAATCTTCACCATAGTTTTATCTTGTAAAAGTTCATATAAGTCAGTTTCAAAAATTGTACGAAGTAAAAGTTTTTGTTTGTCGCCTTCTCGGTGAAGAGTATTCAGCCCTAAAACAACTCTATCTTCAAATTTTTTAGTACGCCACACTTGAATCGATTTCCATCGACCCCATAGAGTCCCAATTCCCATCATGATAGCACCACCTAGAAGTTCAGGAATAATGTTGAAAATCGACCAAAGAGATTCGGTTGCGAACATACAAAGCTCCTTTGTATAATTGTTTGTTTTTTCGTTTATTTTAAATTGTTTTTTTATTGCTTTTCAGTATAATTATTTTGAGGAATGCTTCCTGGCAAATAAGGAATGACCATTTTAAAAAGAATGCCTGAAAATATTCCTAATAAACAAGCAATGCAAGCAATAATACTAATTTCTTGGATTGTTTTTTTCATTTTTTTGTTCTTATATAGATGTAAAAAACAGATGATTTTATTTTCTGTTAAAAAAATATATTTTTTTTCATTATATAATTATTTTATTGTACCAAAAAAAGGATAGAATATGCAAATAAATTTACCTATTTCAGAAAAATTTGAACAACCAACCCTTACTAATGAGCAAATTTTAGCATTAGATGAATGGCGTAGACTATGTTCAGGCTATACTATTCTAGCAACAACAGTAGCGAAAAGTGGGCATCCTGGTGGTTCACTTTCTACTATCCCTTTATTGTTAGCAGCATACGCAGGCATTGCTAATCAAGCACCAGATAATGTGGAACGAGATCGAATCATTGTTAGCCATGGTCATGTTGCACCAGCTGTATATTCCATTTTAGCTGGTAAAGGGTACTTTCCCATTCGTGATGTTATTTTACAATTAAGGCGAGCTGGTTCTCGATATGCAGGACACGTGGAAGTAGATGTGCCAGGAATAGAATGGGGCACAGGAAATTTAGGACAAGGTCTTTCCGTTGGCACAGCAAGTGCTTTTGCTGGCAAAAAACAAAATCTTCCTCATCGTACGTTTGTATTTATGGGTGATGGTGAACATCAAAAAGGGCAAATTTCAGAAGCAAGACGTTTTGCAGTAAAAGAACATTTGAATAACCTTATTGGTGTGTTAGATTACAATGAACTACAGATTGGTGGATCTATCCATGAAATCATGCCACAAAACATTATCGAAGAATATAAGGCTGATGGTTGGAACGTACTTGAGGTTGATGGCAAAGATCTTGGTGCATTATACAAAGCAATGGCAGATGCATATCACTCACGCACAGAAAAAAAAGATATGCCTACATTGATTTTTGCTAGAACTGTTATGGGGAATGGCATTTCCTTTATGGAAAATAAACATGAATACCATGGTAAACCATTGACTCGCGACCAAGCAGTGCAAGCTATGCAAGAATTAAATGTAGCAATCGACGTTGATTATTGGCTAAATGAACGAAAAAATTTTCAAGAATCTCTATTGTATAAACATATTACAAAGCCTTATCCTAAGATCCAAACTGGAACTCCTCGCCTCTATCCTGCAGATGATAAAACAGAAAACAGAGCAGCATATGGCAATGCACTCTATGATTTAGCAACAGCCAATCAAAGCAATATACCAAAAATTTTTGGAATCACGTGCGATGTAATTTCCTCAGTAAAAATGGACATGCTGGCAAACAAATTGCCACAAAATTTTATAGAATGCGGAATCCAAGAACATCATGCAGCTACGATGGCAGGACGTTTATCTACAGAAGGAGTGGTAGTTTTCTTTTCCACATTTGGAGTTTTTGGTGCGGGAGAAACGTATAATCAACTTCGTTTAAATACTATGAACAATGCCAATGTTAAAGTTGTATGCACGCACGTTGGATTGAATGTTGGTGAAGATGGACCTACCCACCAAGCCATTGACTATATTGGTATTGTATCCAATACATTTGGAATACGAATTGGTGTTCCAGCAGATGCCAATCAAACAGATCGCATGATACGAAAAATTGCTACTCTTTCAGGATGCGATTTTGTTGCCATTGGTCGTTCTCGCACTCCCATTATTTTAGATGAACAAGGCAAGATTTTTTACGATTCTGATTTTGAATACATACCTGGAAAAGCAGACTGGATTCGTTGTGGAAAAGACGCTACTATCATTGCTATTGGGCCTATGGTTCATGTAGCACTACAAGCACGTGAACTTCTATTGCAAAAAAATATTGAAGTTGGTGTGCTTAATATGGCATCTGTTCTACCTCTAGACAGAGACGCACTGAGAAAAGCCGCAAGTTATGGACCTATTGTTACTATAGAAGACCACCACATACAAACAGGATTAGGAAGCATAGTTGCTAATGCCATGGCAGAAGAATCTCTATTTGTTCCGTTTGCTAAATTGGGAGTCACACGATATCAAAGCTCGGGTCTACCCGATGCTCTCTACCAAATTCAAGGGCTTACACCAGAAAATACAGCAAAGACTATTCAACAACTTCTTACAAAATAGATGCTAGGTATTGGTAACATAGTTTTAACGTGAGAATTTTCTTTATATGTAGAAAATTCTCGTCAATTTTTTTTAATAAATAATATCTAGATAAAAAAGAAGTAGCTATGAAACATAGCTACTTCTTTTTTTACCACTAGCCTACGCAGGCAATGATCCTAAGAGAATAGATAAAGGATAATTAGCATATTCTATTCATGAGTTCTTGGATACGAGGTACCATGCCTCTAGCGTCGAGTGGTGAGCCTTCTAAAATAAGAAGATTATCGAGTAATTGATGGCAGCAAATAGTAAGGATATTGTCTCTGGGATTGTCAGCGTAGATTTTTGCCATGCGTCTGATAAGGGGATGCTTTTTATTGATTTCCATAGTTCTTTTTGCCATTTGGTAATCAGCTTGCATGAGTTTAAATAATTTTTGCATTCCGACATTGGGATCATTTTTACCAGATACTAGGCAACTAGGACTATCAATAAGTCTTTGGGAAAATTTGACTTCTGTAACTCGATCTTTGAGAGTTTCTTGGAAAAAATTTCTAAAATCTTCCCAATTTTTTTCAGAGATTTCTAATGTGTCTTCTTCTTCGTCTTGTTTTTCCTCTTCTGTTTTGTCTGTTTCCTCTGTTTTGATGTCGTCTAAAGATACGTCTTCGCGGTCGATAGCAACAAAGGGTTTTCCTTGAAATTCGTTCATGTCTGACATTAAAAAGTCGTCAATAGTGTCTGTGAGATAAAGGACTTCGATGTCTTTTTTATGGAAAACTTCCAAGTGAGGGCTTGTTTCAATTGCATTTCTATCTTCGCCCGAGATATAATAGATATCTTTTTGTCCTTCTTTCATTCTAGATACGTAATCTTCTAATGAAGTGAGTTCCTCTGACTTGGAAGATGTGAATCTGAATAAAAGGGCAGTTTTATCTTTGTTTTCGTAATCTAAACGATAGCCATCTTTGAGGTATACGCCAAAAGTATTCCAGAATGTTTTATAATCTTCTGGTTTTTCTTCTGCCATCTTACTTAGGGTGTCTAAAATTTTTCTGACTAAGTTTTTGCGAATTTTTGAAATGATTTTGTTTTCTTGTAGTGTTTCTCGTGAAATATTTAGTGGAATGTCATCGGAGTCTACTACGCCTCGTACAAATTGTAGGTGTTTGGGCAGTAAATTTTCGCAATCTGATTGAATGAATACTCTACGTGCATAAAGATGGATGCCACGCCATTTTTCTGGAATTTGGTATTTCATGTCCCAAGGTAGTGTTCTGGGAATGTATAGGATGCTACTAAATTGAATGGGAGCGTCATAAGACATATGAATGTGAGCAAGTGGTGTTTCAGGAGAGTGTGTTAGATACTTATAGTATTCATCGTATTGTTCTTGTGTGACTTCAGAAGGTGATTTTCGCCAAATTGCTGAAAGTTGATTGATTTGTCTAGTAGCGTTTTTTTCATCTTTTAAGATAATAGGATAGGAAATAAAGTCAGAGTATTTTTTGACAATATTTTCTAGGCGATAGGTTTCTAAAAATTCAAATTCATTGTCATTAAGATAAATTCTAATTTCTGTACCACGTTGTTCTTTTTTGATTTCAGCAATGCTATATTCGCCTTTCCCTGTAGATGTCCACATATATGCTTTGCTGTCTGCCAATGCTGAAAGTGTGCAAACTTCTACTTTTTGAGCAACCATAAATACAGAATAAAAACCAACTCCAAATTGACCAATGAGTTGTAGATCTGTTTGGCTTTCTTTTGATTCTGCTAATTTGCTAATAAATGCGGAAGAACCAGAATGAGCAATAGTGCCTAAATTTTCAATGAGTTCTTGTCTTGTCATTCCAATTCCATTGTCTGATAGAATGATGCAATGTTTATCTTTATTTACAGACAATGTCATTTCTAAAGGTAAGTCTTGGTCGCGAAGAGTTTTGTCTGTTAGCATTTTATAACGGACTTTGTCCAATGCATCAGCAGCGTTTGAAATGAGTTCTCGAAGGAAAATTTCTTTTTGTGTATATAAAGAATGGATGAAAATTTCTAGCAATTTATTGATTTCTGTAGTAAATGTAAAATTTTCTCCTTCTGATATAATTTCTGTTTCTTTTATTTCTTCTTTGGATTCTATTTCATCTATTTTTTGTTCCACTGTTTCTTGTTCATCTATTTTTTGTTCAGTTTTTACTTTTTCTTCTTCCATTTTTTCTACTTTTTCTTCATTCATAATGAAACGTTGTAACCTCAAATTTAAATATTAAAGTTTCACTTTACAAATATTAAAGTTTCACTTTACAAATAAAATCAATATGTTATAATAATATTCAAGCAATTATTTCTTGCAATTGCAGGATAGTTTTTTTGAGCTTTTTCAAAAAAGAATATATAATTATTTTCTTTTATTGTCAAGAGTCAATATAAAAAATTCACGACTCTTGAGTCCTATAGAGGAGTAAAAAATTTTTATGGAATCTGTTAAAAACGATGCAACACCCGTTGAAAAAAAACATCAAGTTGATGAAATAGTATGTCCTGCTTGTGGTCATTTTACTGGTGTTTATGAAAGATGTCCTCGTTGTGGAACATATCTTCCCAAACGTGCTTCGTTGAAATTTTTCAAGTTTTTTTCCCTTGCATTGGCCATTTTTGGTCTATTCTTTTTATATTTATGGGCTCGCAATCAAGAACTCACTCCCATTAAAATTAATAGCATCACTGAAACCATGAATTTTGCTTATGTTCGCATTAGTGGTGTTGTGACCCGAGATGCAAGAGTAACTTATGATGAGTTTACCAATGTAAAACGTCCTTCCTATGTTACTTTTAATGTAAGCGATGATACAGGAGATATTAGAGTAACTGCATATAAAAAAGTAGTAGAAGAGCTTATTAAAGAAGATCTATTGCCTTGTGTTGGGGATTTAGTAGAGATGGATGGACAGTTGCGCGTGCGAGGCACGAATATTTCCATTACATTACAAACTATTAAACAATATAAACTTACAAAAGCTCCTGCAGAGCCAATAGAACTTGAAGACCTTGGGGAAGAATATGTAGATAAAAATGTTCAAATTAAAGGCAAAATTGTGAACATTCTTGAACCTCGCGAAGGTTCTCGAGCTCCTCATACACTTGTGATAAAAGATGATACAACAAGTGCTAGTATGGTTTTTTGGAATGATGTAGCAGATGCTTTGAAAGCACAAGCTAGTTTCAAGGTTGGTGCAGCCATTGTTGCTAAAGTTACAGTGGGAGAGCATCGAAATCAAATTCAGCTTTCTTTGAAAAATGCATCAGATATTGAATTTAAAGATGAACCTACAACAACAGAGACACCAGTTCAAGCCATGACTATTTCAGAAGTGGGAAAACAAGCACAAAATGCTATTGTTAAGTTAGATGGCAATGTTGTTAGTTTACGAGATTTTAATGGTGGACGTAAAGGTTTTTTTAGAGATGAAACAGGTTCTGTGGAAATTGTGTTTTGGAATAATGAATTTCAAGAGGATCTTTCATTTTTAGAAAAAATTATGCCAGGAAAACGATTACAAGTTACTGCAAAAGTGAATTTCTATCGTGATAAAGTGCAAGTGCATCCTTTAGGCATAAAAAATACAAAAATTGTTGAAAGAAAGATTACAGAAAAAAAATTAAGTGAAGTGAATAAAGATGATATTAATCAAGTAGTTATTATCACAGGAACTATTCTCAATAAAATTCACTTACAACCTGGCATTAAGCTTATTTTAAAAGATGAAGAAAACCATAAAATGGGTGTCATGCTTTTTAATCGCATTTTCCAAAATAGTCAAGTTGCCATGGAAATGAAAGAAAATGACATTGTGTACATTAAAGGTATTGTGCAAGAGCATAAAGAATTACTTCAAGTACAACCAGAAACAATTCATGATATTCGTATTGTTGGTCATGAAACAGTAAAGCCTGTAGAAATTGTTCCAGATATACCTAAAGTAGATGAATCTGCTCCTGCAGTTCCATCTACAAAAGAACTCAAGAGTGAAGTGACTACTGCTCCCACAGATTCCGTTGATCTTTCTAATGTGGATCAAGTGAAAGACCACATTGGAAAACAAGTTACAGTCCAAGCCATTGTTGTAAGTCAGGATATTTTACCAAATGGCTTAATTGCTTTGTCTTTATACGGTGAAACTTCAAATATTCTTTTGATTATCAGTGATGAACTTTTTCACCAAAATGTAGAAAAAGTTGCACAATGTATGGAAGGTGTTGAAATTAAAGTCACAGGAAGAGTCACTGTTTATAATGATACGCCACAAATTACATTAGAAAATATAGATCATTTAGTTGTTCTTCCTTAAGAGCACTTGTAAGTTTCTATGTTTTAAAAAGAGATAAGTAGTAAATCCACTACTTATCTCTTTATTTTTTTATCAAGAAAAGGAATCGAACATGGCTCTTTCTCTTTTAACAAGGAAACTTCAAAAAATACATCGGACGATTCGTAAATTAGTTTTCATTTTAGGGGTGAACCAAGTTTTTTTAGCAAGTTTTATATTTTTTAGTATTCATTTTGTTTTAGATTATTATTTGCGTTATCCATGGTTTTTGCGTTTTTTGCTATTGATTGCTATTGTTTGGATTCTTATTTTACTAGTATATCGAAATCTGTGGAGTCCTTATAAAAAATCAATATCAAATGAGGATATATTGCATATTATTGAAAAACGAAATCCTCATTTGCAAGAAAAGTTAATTTCAGCGTATCAATTGGAAGTTCTTTTACATACTGATGATTATAAGGATTCGCGAGAGCTTACTCAAAAGATTATTGAAGATGCCAATGAATTGATTCCAAAAACGAACTTTCATTGTGTTGTATCTTATAAATACCCTATATTGGCTACGTTTTTTTCTATTCTAAGTATATGTTGTTTATTGATGATACTTCTTACAGTTGCAGGATCTAGGGATATTTTAGCTTTAGCAATGCAACGAAATATGTTTTTACAAAATAAAGAGTGGCCTAGGAAAACACATATTTTTTTATTACAAGATACATACAATGTTCCTATTAATGCATCGACTCCTTTAAAGATTACTTCTCATTCATTGTATTCTTCAATTATTTTATGGCAACGTCCTGAAAATGCCAAGTGGACATTGTGGCAACAAGTCCATTTGTATCCTGAAAATAATCAATATACATATACATTTTCCTCTGTTGCAGAGCCTATGTTATTTTATTTACAAACAGGCGATATCACTACAAGTGTATTTAAATTAGTTCCTGTGGAAAATTCTTCTGTAGAATCGATTCAAATGGAGTATCCTTTTCACACTATAAAAAAGGCTCGTGGAGAGAGTTTGGCGATCCGAGCATATATTTTTGGAAAACCGCCAAGAAAGGCACAAATTCATTATACTATTCATGAAAAGCAGTATACTAGAAATTTAATTGACCAAGATCAGAGAATATATAAATATGATTTTCAGACTTTAACAGAAGACTTTACTTTTTATTTAACAGCAGGAGATGATGACGATCAAATTCCTTTATATCGTGTTCGAGTTTTGATTCCACCTACGATTGAAACATTGAAAATATGGACATTGCCACCGAGTTATACTACTCCTAATCCTACGTGGACTGAAAATACTACATTAGGCAATATTCATGCTTTGATTGGAACAAAAGCATTGTTTCAAATTAAAACAAATATTCCTTTACAAAGTGCACAATTGGCTTTTTTAACTAAGGAATCGATTCCGTCCGTGTCATTTCAATCAAAAGCACCACTAGAAACGCTACCAGAATCGCCTTTACATTATTATGCTCAATGTGTTGTGGAACAAAATACTCGATATCAAATTCAACTCATAAGCCATGAAAATTTAGAAGACCCCATGCCCACGAGTTTTCATATTCATGCCATTTCAGACAAAGCACCTACCATTCAATTTATATATCCTAAAGAAAAAAATATGAACATGACTACAAAAGGGCAATTTGTCACAACTGCCAATATTCAAGATGATTATGGAATTACACAAAGTGTTGTTCATTATAAAATTAATCAACAAGAATGGCAGCAAAAAATACTTTCTACATATGAACCAGCTGTAAAAGAAGTGAGCGTTGCCCATGCAGTTCAATGTGAAACATTAGATAAACAACCATTAAAGCCAGGAGACTCTATCACATATAAACTACAAGCAATAGATAATAAACAGCCCATTCCCAATATGCAGGAGAGTCAAACATTAGTGATTGATATTTTAGACAATAATCAATTTAATAGCATTCTCAAGGAACGAATTCAAGAATTTAAGCAACAATTAAAACGAATCCAAGAGTACCAAAAGGACAAGCAAAGCACTTTACAAGATTATCAATCCCTTTCTACGTTTCAACTAGGTGAAATTGCACAATTTTTGCAATTGCGATTTGCTCAACAAACGATTACAAGGGATTTATCCCAACAAACAATAAATTTAGACCAGATAATGCAATCTATTCAAGAAAATCAATTATGGAAATTGTATGACCAAGCACGTTTCATAGAGATTCAAAATTTACAAAAGAAACTTGCACATCAAATAGATGCAAAAACATATGCTGGACAGTCATATGAAATTGAACAACAATATTTACAAGCGTATTCTCAAATGCAACAAAAAAATTCTGAAGCTTCTCGAACAATTCTTTGGATTGACAATAATCAACAACAAATCATTGATACGATTCAAATAATTTTACATCGCCTTGACCAATGGGAAGATTTAACAGAAATTATTCATGATTTAGATATGATTTTACAATGGCAAAAGCAAATGACAGAAAACTTAAAACAACAAATCAATAAATAAAAATGTGAATTTTCATTTGAGTTTTTTTATTTATAAAAAAAAGATATAAATGCATTTTTTATGCGTTTATATCTTTGTTTTATAAACCATGATTATTATGAATGAATTATTATGACAATAATTATTATGAATAAACCATGATTATTATGAATAAATTATTATGACAATAATTATTATGAATGAATTATTACTTATTACATAACTATTGTTCATATTTTATGAATAATAATTTTGCTCATCTAAATTGTCTAATGTTTTCACAATGGCTTGAATAAGTTGAGGAATTCCTTTTCCAGTAACACCAGAAATGGGATAAATAGGCAAGTTGGTTTCTTTTCGAAATTCTTCTAAGTTTTTTTCTGCATCTGTTAAATCCATTTTATTGGCTGCAATGAGAAATTTTTTTTCTTTCATAACATTGCTATATTTTACAATTTCATTTTGTAAAATTTTTAAAGTTTCCAAAGGATCTTGTTGATCTAAAGGTGCAATATCTATGATATAGAGCAAAATGCGAGTTCGTTCAATGTGACGCAAAAATTTATCTCCCAAACCAACTCCTTTGTGAGCACCTTCTATAATTCCAGGAATATCTGCAATGACAATAGTGCGAAAAGTAGGAAGTTCAACGATTCCTAAATTAGGCTCTAGTGTTGTGAAAGGATAATCTGCAATTTTAGGGCGAGCTGCCGAGACTTTAGAAATGAAGGTAGATTTTCCTGCATTGGGGAATCCTACGAGGCCTACATCAGCAATCAATTTTAATTCTAAAAAAATTTTCCTTTCTTCGCCTGTTTCTCCAAGTTCAAATTTTCTAGGCGTTTGATGTGTAGGTGTTGCAAAATGAACATTACCTCGACCGCCTTTCCCTCCTTTTGCAATGATTATTTCTTGATTTTCTTCTTCTAAGTCGCATAATTGGCGTTTTTGATCATCGTAAATACAAGTGCCTGGAGGAACAGGAATGACAAGGGGAGTCCCAGATTTCCCTGTGCATTTGTTTCTTCCACCTTGTTGACCATTTTTGGCAATAAATTTTCGGTTTCTAGATAAATGAAAAAGTGTATTGCAATTGGGGGTAGCACGAATAATTATATCTCCACCATTTCCGCCATCTCCTCCATCAGGACCTCCGCGTTGTACGTATTTTTCACGGCGGAAGGAAGCACAACCATTTCCACCATCTCCTGCCTTTACATAAATTTCTGCTTCATCTTTGAACATGTTTGTTCCTTTTTGTTTTTCTGAAAATAACCTAGACCTATATAGTGGAAAGTATCAATCATATATAAGTTTAAAAATTAAGTGTGAATTTTCCTTTGTAATAATGAAATGTTTAGTTTATATGTTTTTTTATTGTATTTTATAAGTAAGTTCGTATATTTTTTATTATATTTTGTAAGTAAAATATATTAAGTTTAAAAATTAAGTGGAAATTTTTTTTTATAAAATGTTTAGTTTACATGTTTTTATTGTATTTTTATTAAGAATTGGCGTGCTTTTTCAAATTGTGGATTGATTTCTAAAGATGTTTTTGCATGTTCGATTGCTTTTTGTCTGTTATTTTTGGAATAATAAAGTAGAGCAAGTTCATAATGAGTAGGTGCTAATTCTGTATCTTGCTCTAGGGCAGAACCATGATGGTGATGATGGTGTTTAGTCTGAGTATTATATAGAGTAATGCTTTTTTCGTAATGCTCAATGGCCTTGTCATTATTTTCTAAAGCTTGGTTTGTTTGTCCGAGTTGTTTTTGTAAAATGTAATGGATAGGGTTGATTTCTTGGCAATATGTGAGTATTTCAAGTGCGTTTTGGTACTGTTTTTTACCAATTAAAGCTTCTGTATATACTAAGCGTGTGTGAAGATCAGTTCCATCTTTTTGAATGTATTGTTCAATTTCTTCTTGGTAGCTACTAAAGTTTTCTTGTTCTTTGTAAAGATGAGCAAGAGCTAAATAAGGATTATGGGGACCAACGTAGTTGGGAAAGCTTTCTTTTGCTTGTTGCCACGTTCGTATAGCTTTGTCAAAATTTTTTGTCTGGTAGTACATTTGTCCAAGAACAATGTATGTATAAAAGTTTTTTGATTGCAAATGAACAGCAGTCTCGAATGTTTGTATGGCTTGATGATGTTGTTTTTGTTTACTGTAAATTTGTCCAAGGATATCATACGCGTCTGGCTTGTTAGGGAATTTTTTTTGTAATTTATTAGCATACATTTCTGCATCTATGAATTTACCTCGTTCTAAATAGCCTTGAGCAAGTCTTTGGATGTATTTTTCATTATCTGGTTCATCTAAGATTAAGTCTTGTAATTCGCTCATTTCGTAGTTGTCTACACTAGGAAATATGTTTACGTCTTGGAATATATTTTCTTCCAGCCATTGTTGAAAATTTTTATCAAATTCTTCTAATGTCATTTTAAGAGCAATTTGAAATACTTCTTTATCTTTTTTGCCTTCTTTGTAAAGTTGTAGCATGTGTAAGATGGTGTTAAATCCTTTTGTTTTAGTGATGTATTGGCAGATTAAATTAGCTTGAAAGTAGCAAATACTTGTTTCTAACGGATAATTCGGGCGTGTGAATCCAGCATTGAAATTTTGCATGTTTCGCATTCTGTTTGCTGTGTAGATAGTATAAAGCTCTTGTTCGTGTTTTCTTTGTACTTTAGGATTGCGAGTGGCTTCTGTAAATTCTGATAGTCCTTCTGTGAACCACCTCGGAATATTGTAATTTGTCATTTGGAGTGTGATGACGTGAGCAAATTCATGCCAAGCTACAGAAAGCCAGTTGAAATTGCCAATGCGATTCGTTCGTGGGGAAACGCCTGTAATAACAGTTCCAAAACATGCACCAGCAGCACCAAAAGAATCTAGACCTGTGGTACGTACAGAAAAATCTTCGTGAGTCTGAAACATTTCAAAGATAACTGGCGTTTTAGGTGTGAATTGGTATCGTTTTGTAAGTGTTTCAAATGCATTTTCTAGGCTTGGAATGAGTAGCGGTTCTAAAAATTCACAATCGTCTTGGTGGATTCGAAATAAAAAGTTTTTTGTTTTGATAACTTTAAATTCTTTATATTTTTCCTGCAATAAAAGAAGCATATTATAGGTTTGTGTATGAAAGTTGTATTCATCATACACAACTTGGAAGCAACTTTCAGCCTCTTTAATTTCGCCTGTGTGCATTAATGCAGTGCCTAAGTTAATATAGGCTTGCCAAAGAAATGGGTCTTTTTTAATGGCTTGTCGCAACATAATTACGCTTTCATCGTATTTTCGTAGGTGCGTAATCATATCAGATACAATGAGGTCAAATTCACCGTATTGTTTGTTGATTCGTTCAACTTTATCTTTGACTTCATTGTATTTTGTCATATTGTCGTTCATATAGAAGTAGCTAGCTTGAAATGCAAGAGTAATTAAATCGTTTGGATTTCGTTGCAATGCTTTTTCTATATATTTATAGGCTATTTCATATTCTTCGTCAATCAATGCTATTTTGATTAACAAATGTAGTGTGGGAAGATGTATTTCATATGTGTCTAGTAATTGTGTGAAGGTAGTTTGAGCTTGGATGCTCTCGCCTTTTAACAATTGTAGTATGCCTTGGTAGTATTTTAAGTCTGGATGGTTTGTGTTGAGTTTTAAGGCTTCTTCTATGTAGTATTTTGCATCGATATTGTTGTACGCATCGCTAAATATTTGAATGAGTAAAAGGTAGGCAGGAAAATAATAAGGATTGATTTGAATGGCTTCGGGGAGCATGTCTTGTACAATTGTTTTTAATGTGTCGCTACGATCCACTTCATCATATTTCATGGCATAGAGATAGCAAGCTTTGGAAATGCAAGTCCATTCTTCGGGCGTATATGTTTCATCTGCATCAAAATTGTCGAAAATGTCACTTAAATATTGCTCTGCGTTTTCTTTGTTGCCTGTATTATAGTAATAATAGGCAAGCTCTGTTTGAATGGGAATGTTGTCTGGTTCTTGTTTATGTGCTTTGAATAATGTTTGAAAAGCTTGTTTGTTTTGTCCTAAAGCAATTTGTATTTGTGCTGTGTATAGGTGACCTCTAATGTTGTTTTTTTTGATCAATTGATTGGCATATTCTAAAGCTATATTGTATTTTTCTTGCACAAAATATATTTGAAATCCTATGTCTAATGTGGAAATAGTATGATTTTCTATTTTAGACAAGGCTTTTTCAGCCATGTCATAATTACCTTTATCATAGAGTTCTTGTATTTTATCAATGTTTTGTGAAAAAACTGAGAGAGAGAAGGTGTAAAATAGGAAAATAAGGAACCATTTTCTCATGGAATGCTCCTATTACAAAAAGAAAGCCGTCTAAATCGGCTTTCTTTGCTGTTCTTAGTTATTGAATAACTTTTCTAATATTTTTTTTACTAGATATCAAATGATTATCTAATATTTTTTTTGCTAGATGTCAAATGATTATCTAATAACTTTTCTACTAAATGTAACAACAACGACCGACATGGTGAAAAGTCCAAAGAAAGATTCTATCATCATAATGTAATTGAGACAACTTTGAGGATGTGGAATCCAAGTAGTGAGAGATGCGTTTGTAAAAATGCTGAAGGAAACTTGGAATGCATCTGCAAGTGAAATGGATGTTACATTAGGCAATTCTACTGGTATTAGGAAGTGTGTGCCAAAAATATAATAAATAAAGGCAAAGATAAAAATAACGATTAGAGCTGTGGCTAAAATATTAAGGGGTTTTGTTCCATATCCACACGATAGATCGAGTGTAGTCCAGTCTAGAAATTTTTTGATTTTATTGAGAATGCCAGTATTAGGAATCGTGTAGCGAGCTGTTCGTTTTTCCCATAAATATGCCCAGTCTTCTTGCCCATATTCATTAATTTCTCGAAAGTTGTTTTTTAGAAGGCCATATTCTTTTTGAGCTTGTCGGTAATGTTGTTTAATATGGCTATCTATATGTCCTTCCAGTTGTTCTGAAGTGAGAAAAAGTCGACCAAAATATGCATCTAAAAATCGAAATTTTGCTTCTTCACCTATTTTAGAGTCTTTAAAGTTGATGTTTTTTTCTGCACAAATATGAGAAAGGTCAAATAGGCTGTTAATTTCTGATTCAAGGAATGTTAAGTCTTGGGTTATGGTAGCACCATTAAAGTAACATTCATCATGAAATTTTGCATAATTAAAACTACACCATGCTGAAAATTGTGTGCCTTTGCATTTAAGGATATTGAAAAATTCTGATCCGCTAAAATCAACAATGTTTTGAAAATGGGAATTGCTGAAGCTTGTTTCTTTTTGAAATATGCAGTTATTGAGATAGAATCTATGGTCGCAATATACGTCATTAAAGCTGGCAGAATCGTTAAAGTCTACTTCATTAAATTTAGCACCACGCTCAAAATAAGCATAGGAAAAAATGGCTTTTTTTTCAAATCTGGAACGGTTAAAAGAAGCGTATTTTTTAAATTTTGTTGTATTGAATCTTGTATCTTCTTGGAATATTGTTTTTGTAAAGTCAACTCCGTCTACAAAAGTTGCTTTATTAAATTGAGCATTTTTTTGAAAATGTGTTCCTTTAAAAGAGGCTTTCCCTAAGAAAATTGTGTTTGTAAAATCCACGTTTTCTAGAATATAGGAGTCTTGGAATGTGATATTTTCTAGAACACAATCTTGTAGTAAAATAGGAAAATCTATGTTGCTTTCTTTTTCATAAATATCTTGAATATAAGCATTTTGAATGGATTCACCTTCTTTTAAATAGGAAATGGCTTCATCCCAAGTAATAGAAACTTTGTTTGCTGTCCAATAATTCGTAGTTTCTTGGGGAAGATTTTGTATTGTGGGATTCGTAGTTTGTTGGGAAAGATTTTGTATTGTATCTAAAATTTCCTTGAGTTGATTTGTAATTTCTTTTGTATTGGACGCACTATGTTTTTTTCTTTCTTGGCTACTTACTTTTTCATATAATTCAGCAAGTTTTTCTACATTGACTTCATCTAGATCTTCGTCTATTTCATACGATTCTTGATTGTCTATTTCCTGATCCATCATTGCTTTTTCCCGTCTTTTTAATTCATCCATTTTTTCTTTTTTTGTTTTCTTTTTCCCTTTTGTAGTTTTTTCAAGAGCATCTTGAACGCTTTGTGCAATGCTAGGTTGTTTGTTCTTTTCTGGGTCTTTATAATTTCGTATTGTGGTAATACCAAGCTCTACAGGTGCTCTTTCGTCTTCAACAACTTGAATGGAGTTATCTAGAATTTGTTGATAAATTTTTTGGATGTCTTCTAATGGGAGTATTTTCATTCCATATAATATAGCAGAAAATTGCGTTTCATACCCCATTCTTTGCAATCTCTCTTGTTCTTGCAATGCTTGTTTGATTTGGTCTTGTGTTATGATTTCGTTTGTTTCTATGTATTGAAGAAATTTACTCTCCACTGTTTCTTTATCTTCTGTTTCTTTATCTTCTGGTAGAATAGTGACAAAATACAATGATTCGTTTTCACCATTGATTTGTTCTACAATTTCTTTAACTTGGTCGAGTGTAAGAAAATTTTCATTCAAAACAGTATGGATAGGGGCTTGTCCTTTTTTTTGTTGTTCTTGGCAAAATTGGACGGCTTGTTGGCTGAGTTTTCCAGTTTTTTGTGCATGTTCTAAAAATAGTTCATCTTGGTTTTGCATGAGGCTCTCCTAAAAACACCCTATTGCAAGGTATTTGTTTTTATTGGTTGGCTCCTGTGCCTTTAAGTTGTCCGATCCTTTGTTTATATTCATCAAATTGTTCCCCAAGTGCTTGTACTTCAGCAAGTGCTTGTGTAGCATCTATTGTGGTGAATGTATAGTTATCTTTAAGAACTTTTCCGTTTGCAATGACGTATTGAATTTCGCTACCATCGGATGCCCAGATAAGATTTTCTATTACATTTGTCACTCGTGTTGGAGTCATATTCGGGCGTCGTAAGTCTACTAAAACGATGTCTGCATCTTTCCCTTCTTCTAGAGAACCAGCGTTTAAGCCAAGCATTTGTGCAGGTTCAATGGTGATCATTTCTAATACTTTTTGTGCAGGCAAAAGTTTAGGGTCGTGGTGAAAGGCTTTTTGATACTGGGAAGCACATCTTGCTGCTGCTAATATGTTTTGAGAGTCTGCACTGCCAGAACCATCTGTGGAAATAGCAACTTGGATTCCCATTTCTAACATTTGGGGTACAACAGGCATGCCAGAACCTAATATTGTATTGGCAAGTGGATTGTGAACTACTTTTGTCTTTGTGTCCCGTAATAATTCTAATTCTTTTTCTGTGGAGTGAACTTGGTGGGCAATGATTGTCTTGGGACCTAAAAATCCAATGCTGTTGGCATATTCCAAGCTGGTCATACCATATTTTTCATTGAACCATTGTGTGGTGTTGTATTCTTCTGCACCATGGATATGAAGAAGCGTGTCGTGTTCATCAGACCATTTTTTTACTGCTTGGAGAACTTCAGGTCCATTAGAAAAAAATTGATCAGGTCCTGGAATGATAGAAGTACGTTTTAACCCTTTATATTCTTGGTAGTATTTGTCTACTCTATCCACTACACTTTGAGGAGTTGGATCTAATATTTTTTCATAAAAATTTCGATCTTGGCTACCAACTGCAATAATAATTCGTGTTCCAATGGATTCGTTGGCTTCTACTAAATCGGCTACATGGTATTTGTTATGCCCACAATGGTGAGTGAGAGCACTCGTGATCCCATAATATATGTCGTCTAATCTGGATTTTCTGTATGTGATGGCATGAGCTGAACGATTGTATTTATTTTGAATATCTTTTCCATTGTCTTCTAAAAATTGTGTAAAAACATTCACAGCACCATCTAACCATGTTGTCAATGGTACGTCTTTTGCTATTCCAATAATAGGCGATTCATGATCATGACCGTGGGCTTTGATAAAACTAGGGAGTAAAACCCCTAGATGGCAAATGAAATCGGCTGTTGATTTTGCAAATAGATTGCGATTCCCAATGACTTGAAGGGGATTGTATTTTTGCAAAAGCTGTTGCCCAATTTGCTCACAATAGGGACCAACTTCTAAAATTTTCCCTTGATTGTATACAATGTAGCCATCATGAATGCGTGTACAGCGTCCTAATTTATCACTAATAGGTAACATATATTTAGCGCGGATGAAATATGCCATTTTTTCCTCTTTTTTGAAAAATTGCTAGATTTCTAGCTGTCTTTATTTGTTATGCTCCCAAGGCTTACTGGAGCTATTATTCATTTAATATAATTGGATTAAATATGAGTGGATATTCTGCTGGAAACTCTATACTAGGAATGTATCCTGGTGTTAATGTTTTTTGTGGTGGGATAACCCATAGAGATTTAAAATAAATTCCGATTACCATGATGAAAAAAACAATCATTAAAATCCAACGAAAAAAGTCTTCAGTTTCTTGTATGCGTTCTTTTTTGTTATCTATAGCAAATTTGCTTGCGATTTCATCAAAGGTAAGATCCATTTTCATCCCACAATGTTGACAGTATAAGTCTGTATTACTATTTTCTTTATGACATCTTATGCATTTCATTTGTATTCCCTTTCTAATATTTGCTAATGAGTTTTCTTAAAATATTTATGTTGTGTTCAGCAATATTAGTAGGTCTTATCCACTCTTTAGTAGCTGTGTTGTAATATATGGCTCTGTCTGTAAATAGTGAAAATTTATCTTGAAAATTGCCTAGTGCTCTTCTAATTTCTTGACCTTGAACCTCATCTTTTTGATTTCTGAGTATATCTGCAATTTGCAGAATGAAATAGTTATTTATAATAGAAAACTCTTGGATGTTGTATGTAGTGTTCTCTGGAAGATTATCATATAAACGTTGGTAATCTGATAAAAGTGATTTTAAATACAATGCTTTTATTATATCAGCAGATATAGTATCTTCTCTCATGTTCTTATTAATAGCTTGAATCCTCTCAGATGTTTTTAAATTGAGAAATGCATATTGTGGACTTGGGTTGTTTCTTTCTTCTACTTTGATTTTATTTATATACTGCATACCCATGCTAGGATTTTTTTCAAAGCTGTTTGCTAAACCATAATAAAAATAATGAATATTTTTTTCTATCCCCCAACTTTCTTCTGTCTTGTTTATGAGTTTTATGGAAGTTTTATAAAAATTACTTTTTTGTTCAAAAGATTGAGCTAATAATCTATTATTTGCAATTTCTTCAGGTGTTAATCCATATAAACATAATAGATTGCAAAAGGCTACATGAATATTGCCAATAATTCTTGGATCTGTTTTTTTATATTGTAAAGCTTGTTGGAGGTATTGAGTTGTATTTTTGATAATGTTTGCCTTCTGTGTATTTTTATTTGAATCTATAAAAGATAGTTGTGCATATTCTGCATAAGCACGTCCTATATATAAAGATACTAAGCTTTCTTTAGATGGAATGCATAACTCTTCTGTACCTATCTCCATGTCTAGGCTATGATTCATAAATTGATTTTGACTTGTATTGTGATATTCTATTACCTTGTTTTCCATTGTTTGAAATGCTGTAATAGATTTTTCTATATAGTCTTTTGCATCTAATGTTTTTTTGTTTGATAATGATATCATGCCTTGTTTATAGTAAATGTGACCTAAGAGTCCATATAGTTCAAATGCATTTGGATATTGTCTTAATAATGTATTTGTCTCATGAAGAATAATGTGAAGTTTACTGCCTTGGTTTTCTTTATTTTCTTCTTGGTCTAGTAAGTATAATTCTGATACTAATCTTCCTATTTTTGCAGTAATAGAACTATCTGTCATGTCTTCTATTTGTTTATATAGCATGCTTGCTTGTGAATATTGTTGATTTTCAACAGCACTTAATCCTTGATAAGATATAAACGCATCATTTGTGCCAGTGTCACCTAGTAATTTAATAGCATCTCGAGATAATGTATTTAATGCATTATAATTGCCTTGATTATATGCATAGGCTAGGGATTGGACTTTGTAATATAATTTCATTGCATTGATACCACTAGACCATGCAGAAAGAGCTGCTAAACTGAAAAGAACAATTAAAACAACTTCCACTATGGAAATCGTGTTGAATTCAAATTTTTTCATAAGCTAGATTCCTTTTTTGTAGTGAGCTATTTTGTTGTAATGATTCCTTCAATAAAATCTCCTAAAATAGGACCAACAAAGCGACTATCACCGCTTGATGTAGAACTTATTACACGTTTATCTTCCAAAATATACACATGATAGCGTGGTACAATAATGCTTGCAATGTCAAGATTAAAGGAACTTCTTGCTTGTGTATACGTTTCTTCAATTTTTTGATTGTTGCGATACAGTTTCCCTTGTCTGAATTCAATTTGATCTCCAGGAAATCCAAGAATTCGACCTATTCTTCGAGCATTTTTACGATTTTTTTGTGCAACATAGGGATGTTGGTAATATACGATGTCACTATATTTTAATGTTTTCCAATTAGATATATGTTTTCCATAGTACGTGGAATCTTCGGTAATAGCAGGCTCCATATTTTTAATATATTTTGGATTTTTTACTAAATCAAAAGATTGATATATTATACTCGAAAAATGGATAATAACAAAGAAAACAACTACTTTAACTACATCAGCTATTTGTCGTTTACTGATTTTTTCAAAATACTTTTTTAATTCATCCATCATCTATTTCCTTTTCTATTCCATGAAATTTTAAGGAATACGCTGAAAAATAAGTTATTCTTTCTTATTGAATGTTAAAATTTTTGCTGCAATCTTTGCATATGTTTCATCAAGAATTTTTTGTTTTTTTGTCAAATCGTCTAAAGTCATGGGACTTTGTGATTGAACATATTTAGCAATAAACCGTTGGTATAGATTTTCAAATTGTTTCATGAATTCTGATCTGGGTAAGGTTGTTTCAATTACAGGGTGTTGTAAATCAAAGTATTCCCAAGCTGGACGACCATTTTTAGGATTTTTATACAAAATATCATAGTCTTGATAATTTGTACCAGGAAGAGGAGTCCATATAGTAAAAGAAGGATGAGTTACGTTGTTTTCTTCAATGAATCGAATTAAATCGTCAAATCGTTTTTGCGTATAATTAGGATGTACAATAAAATTGCATAATAAAGGAATATTAATATCCTTAGCATTCTGTAGAGCTTCAATGATTTGAGCTGTGCCGTATTTTTTATTGTATTTTTCTAACTCATCTTCAAATACAGTTTCTACTCCAATAATGAGACGTCGTAGTCCGACTTCTTTCCATTCTTGCAATAAATCTACATGTTTAAGCAAAGAATCAATTCGACAATAGGAAAAATATTCTTTTTGAATGCCTGATTGTTTGATTTTTTTTGCCATTTTCGACATTCTGTCTGCATTAATGAATGGTTCATCATCTACTAAAAATACATATTTTTCAGGGATAGTGGCTAATTCTTCTACTACAGCTTCTATGTTGCGCATATAATATCGACCATTCATTAGACGCCATAAAGAGCAAAATGAACAGCGAAAAGGACAACCAACAGAAGTGCGTAGCATTGCAATTGGTTTCATCCAATCAATGAAATAATGTTGCCTGTCTTCTGGAACTAATGTGCGAATAGGACGAGGAATGTTATCAATGTTAAAAGGTAATGGCTCCCCGCCATATATAAAATCATTGTTTTTACGAACATACACGCCAGCCACTGAAATATTTTTTGTATTATTTTCAATCTGTTCTAATAATTTTCGAAAAGGAACTGTACCTTCACTACATACAATAAAATCAATACATGGTTCTTGAAAATCAATGGGTTCTAAAGTAGCATGATGTCCACCTACAGCAACATAACATTGATGATTATATTGTTTTACAGTAGTTGCAATTTCTAAAACACGTGGAACGTGCATACTATATCCTGTGATACCTACAAAATCAGGTTGATATGCATTCAACGTGCTATCTAATTCAGTAGCATGAAGTCGTAAATCTAATAGCTGAACTTCATGTTTTAATTCTAATCCAATAGATGCAATATATTCTAAAGCAATGGGTTCAGAAATTGCACCTGTATCAGCCCAACTTAAGATATCACGATTAGCATTGGGATATATTAATAGTATTTTCATATTATACTCACTCACGATTGGTACTGAGATATATTCATAGTATTTTCATATTATACTCACTCACGATTGGTACTGAGATATATTCATAGTATTTTTATATTATTCTCATTCATAAACAATAGTTTGTAAACTACTCTATTTTTATGTATTTTGATAAAATATGCAAGAAAAATATTTTATCAAAATACATAAAAATAGATTTTATCCAAACATATAAGTAGATAAAAATATACATGGTCAAAGTAAATAAATAAAAATATAAAGATAAAATAAAAATATACTTAAAAATATTTGATAAAATATGTAAAAAAAATATTTTGACTGCATTTTTAATTTTCACATTTTATATTATATATATGATACATTCAAAAATAGTCTGATTTAACAATAATCGATATATATGTATCTTATGTGAATGTATAATAAAATATTTTTTTAAACAAATTTTATTGTTTTTAAATATAATTAAATAATACGTTAAGAAAATAAAAAAAAAATTTTTAAAAAAAAATAAAAAATATCTTGACTTTACAACAGAAGATGTTATACTAAGTCAAGTGAGATCAAAAAAGGTTTCACAAGATCTTTGACAATAGGCGAGAGATAAAAAAAGATAGTTATGCCAAATTGAGGCAGCCAATAGCGTCATAAAAAAAATGATTCTAATAACAACGAGTTCGTAAAGAGCGAGAAGTTAGATGAAAAAGGACGCCCAGAAAGATTAAAAAAAATC
>Ga0208694_1000341_pt1 | contig 71034 bp, 52 predicted proteins | sample AD_UKC078_MetaG_FD_184442 | JGI IMG/M metagenome (GOLD analysis project Ga0208694, IMG submission 184442) | Active sludge microbial communities of municipal wastewater-treating anaerobic digesters from USA - AD_UKC078_MetaG (SPAdes) (version 2) | ecosystem: Engineered > Bioreactor > Anaerobic >...
TCAAGCGGAGTATTGAGGCTCTGCTCGATTAGCGAGTAAAACTATTTGTTACATGTTTTTCAAACCCTTCATTTACAATAATATACAAATAATTTTAAATTTTTGTCATGTACTTAGAAAAAAATGAAGCAATGAAAAATGAACAACGACAGTTATACCAATTGTAATTTAAAACTTGTCCAATATTTTCTTAGTACACGACAAAAATAGTAGAAGTTGCGTGGTACGTGGTGCGCAGTACCGGCACAGGACGGTGCACTTGATCGCTGAAGTGAAATTTGAACTATAGTAGCTGTCCAATAGGTATCAAAAATTAGTAAAGTTGATAAATTGTTAAAAGTCCTAAAGTCGAAAGACGGTGAAACATTCATTTTCTACTTTTTCCTTTTACCTTTTACCTTCTAAATATTTATACTGCAAAAAAAATAATAACTTTGCAGGGTTTTCGTTAAAGAAGTCCACAATTAAATTAAGATTGTGAAACAAAATTATTTGACAAAACTTGAAGCAAAAAAGAGAAATACTTACATTATACATAAACTATAAACACTTGAAACACAAGAAACTATATTAATGCGGAACCACTTTTTATTTTTACTCATACTTATAACCATTAATGCGAAGCTTTTGGCGCAACTAACTGTTATATCACCCGATACGGTTATTGTTACTAACTACAGCTCTGAGGCTGAGCAAGATTCAATTTACGTATTTTACGGACCCGGACAGGGCGGCTGGAGTTTAGAAATGAAAGCCACAGGTCGCGATATCAACAACTTAAGTTCAACATTTACTTGGTCAGAATTAAAAGTTGACGTCGATGGCTTTTGGGATACATTACAAATTGATCAAAACGATACTATATCTGAATTTATCACAACCAACTCGGGTGTTTATAAACTACAAGTAACTAATAATCAGACAGATACTATATATTATTTTGTTCTGTTTGCAGATAATATGCGCGCAAATCTCTTTTATCGCCCCGACTGCGACGAGTTAAAAATACAAGGAATACTCACTACAGAGCGATTTAGTTATCTGAATAGGCATATCCTACCTCCCGTAGAGACCGTATTAAGTAATAAGATAAGATATGAATGGCAATTAGATTTTCTGGATCCTATATACGATGATGCATGGATTCCAGATACTGTGCAACGCACGTTTACACCTCTGTTTGCTCCACGGATTATTCCAATCCCACGAGAGCAAGAGTATTACAGGGTTGTCGTTCAGATGTTTGACACCCTCGGACATTATGCTGTTGATACAATGATTTATCAAGCCATTAGTGTTGAAGCGAACTTTGTGGCATCAATAGATGGCGAAGATAGACCCGAAAGCGAAATAAACATTAAAGGGCAAGCGCCATTCAAAGTGCAGTTTAAGAACTTGAGTAAAAACGCTGTATCGTATGAATGGTCGCTATGGCACAGTACCGAATCTCTTTCAAATCGCACCGACACGATTTGGAAAAGCTTCCACAATTTTGAACCTTTAGATTCAATTGAATATATTGATGCGGGAAGCTATACCGTAAAACTTAAGGCTACGGGAAGAACCTTCTTTGTTGCTGATGCCGAAAAGACTTGCGTAAGTGTCGACTCGATATTAAATTATATTACGGTGTATAATAGCGCATTAGGCGAACTTCCCAATGTTTTTACTCCTTCAGGCGATGGCGTTAACGATGTTTTCAATTTCAAAGATAAAGAGAATACAACTAGTGGAGATGGCAACTCGATGGAGGGAACGCGCTCAATAAAAAAGTTGGAGGTATATATTTACAGTCGTGCCGGCGACAAGGTTTACGAATACATTGGCGATGACGACGATTGGAAAGGCTGGGATGGACGCAGAATGGGACGCGGCGTAATGGTACAACCTGGTGTATATTTTTATGTTGTTTTAGGTGAGGGTTGGGACGGTCAGAAACATAAAGCCAGCGGATTTGTTCATGTTTATCGTTAACCACTTATACCAATTGTAATTTTATAAAATTTTACAATGGTTCACCCCAGACTCCGCACTGAACAGAGTTAAGAGATAAATACCAATGTAACAAATACATAGCCCAAACTTCGCCATATCCCTTTTGGACTATAGTATATGTGCAATCGATATTACACAATACACCGGCTACTATTTGCAAAATCATATTTGATATTTAACTTTGTCGAAAAAATAAGGTGCTTTATCCAAAAGAGATAGAAGAGAAATTAGGATTTGATATTATTCGCAACGCATTGTTAAACAAATGCTTATGCGAGCAAGGCAAAGAGTTAGTCCTCTCAATGTCTTTTATGACCGATTTTAATTCGGTTCTGTTAGAACGCGACCTGACATTCGAATTTGTAAAAATAATTCAGAATCAACACGATTTTCCTACAGACAACTATCACGACCTAAGACCTGTATTTGCAAGGATTAAACCACACGGAACCTTCCCCGTTCCAGAAGAGGTTTTAGACCTAAAAATGTCGCTAAAAACTTTAAAGGCAATTGCACTCTTTTTTAAATCTGACGAGCGACAAGAGCAGTATCCAAATCTCACAAAATTATCTCAAAAACTTAAGCTATACCCCTTTGTTTACGACCTGTGCGATAAAATTGTAGGTAAAAACGCAACTGTACGCGACAATGCCTCGCCCGGTCTTACAAACATTAGACGTTCTATTTCGGAAAAACAGCAACAGGTGTCAAAAACCGTAACACAGATTTTCAAAAACGCCCAACATTCCGGCTGGGTCGATTCTGATTTACAGCCTGTTATACGCGAAGGTCGCTTAATGATTCCTGTTTTAGCTGCACATAAACGGCAAATAAAGGGAATCGTTCACGATGAGTCAACCACAGGGAAAACCGTTTATATAGAACCAACAGAGGCTGTCGAGTTAAACAATTCGATACGTGAAGATATGCTTGAAGAGAAACGCGAGATACGACGTATTCTAATAGCCTTTGCTGATGAAATCAGACCGTATGTCCCTGATTTATTGGAATCGTACAATATTCTTGGAATGTTCGACTTTACACGCTCAAAGGCTCTTTTAGCAATGTCGATAAATGCTACAAAAATCGAGGTTGTCAAAGAACCCATAGTCGATTTGCGATTGGCAATTAATCCAATACTGTATTTAAACTTTGTTGCCGAGAAAAAAAAAGTTGTTCCACTTGATATATCATTAAACTCAGAAAACAGGATTTTACTTATATCTGGACCTAACGCCGGTGGTAAATCTGTGGCGCTCAAAACAGTAGGAATATTACAATATATGATGCAGTGCGGATTGTTAGTCCCAGCTTGCGAAAGTAGCACTCTTGGGATTTTTCAAAACATGTTTGTAAATATCGGTGACGACCAAAGCATTGATAACGATTTATCGACCTACAGCTCGCACCTGCTACATATGAAAAACACTTTGCGCAATTGCAACTCAAAATCAATGGTTTTAATTGATGAGTTCGGTAGCGGAACCGAGCCAATTATTGGAGGAGCCATTGCAGAAGCAATTTTAGATAAACTGAATCAAAATCTTGTATTTGGCGTAGTCACAACGCATTACAGCAACTTAAAACATTATGCATCACAAACTGCGGGCATTATGAATGGCGCTATGATGTTTGACACTCAGCGTATTGAGCCAACATTTAAGCTCGAACAGGGCAAGCCCGGAGGTTCGTTTGCCATTGAAATTGCCCATAAAATTGGTCTCTCAACTGATGTAATCGACGATGCAAAAAAAAGAGCAGGGGAAGATACTGTTAACTTTGACAGACACCTGCGCGAAATATTACGTGACAAGCGATATTGGGAAGAGAAGCGCGACCAGATTAGAAAGCAGGAGAAACGATTAGAAGAGGTTATCCAAAAACAGCTTACGTTCCTTGATGAGGCAAAAAAACTAAAATCTGATATTAAACAAAAGGCAACCTCCGAAGCTGAAAAAATTTTAGATAACGTAAACAAGAAAATAGAAAACACTATACGAGAAATCAAAGAGTCGCAAGCCGATAAAGAGAAAACAGCGGAAGCACGCAAAGACTTAGACCAGTTGCGAAATAATCTAAAGAGTGGAGACAGTCAAAGCAAAGACGAGTTGGAGCAACGTATCCAACATGTCAACAGAATAGCACGCAAACACAAAATAACCAACGATAAAAACTCTTCCGAACAAGAGATAAAAACCTATGAAAAAGGCGATTATGTCCGTATTGTTGGACAAAACACTATTGGGCAAATATTGGAAATATCGGAAAAGACTGCTGTTGTTGCTTTTGGTGATTTTATAACCACAGTATCGCCTGAAAAACTTGAATATGTCTCAAACAACAAAGCACGCAAGCAATTGAGAGCGAGTCGCCCGACAATGCATAGTAGCGAATTTTCAAGGAAACGTCTCTCTTTCAAACCCTACATTGATGTAAGAGGAAAATATGCCGAGGAGGCGGTACAAATTGTTGCCGAATTTATTGACAACGCCATAATGTTTGGCTCGCACAATTTGCGAATTTTGCACGGTCGCGGAAACGGAATATTAAGGCAGGTTATACGAGAATACTTGCGTTCAGTAAACAAAGTTGTTGAAATTTCCGATGAACATGTTGAGCACGGCGGAGACGGTATTACTGTTGTAAAACTGGGTTGAGTTAAAAGTTTAAATGAATATCTCTATGCTAAAGCCCATAAGCTATATATCTATCTTTATCACTGCTTAAAAGTCATGGCTATTGATTGATAATTGCAAATTGCTCATTGTGCTTTGCACTTTTGCAGCTTCATTCTGAGCAGCTTCTGCAAAATCGTCTGATTGAGAAGCATAAATAATTTGCCGCGAACTGTTGACAAGCAATCCACAGTTGCTATTCATGCCATATTTTGCAACTTGGTGTAAATCACCACCTTGCGCACCAACGCCAGGAACTAAAATAAAATTATCGGGGACAATCTTTCTTATATCCGACAACATCTGAGCCTGAGTAGCGCCAACAACATACATTAAATTATCTTTAGTGCCCCATTTCAGACTCTCTTGCAAAACTCTAATATACAATTGGTTGTTGTCCTTCATTTCTGATTTCTGGAAATCGTCTGCGCCCTTGTTTGATGTTAACGCCAACACAATTACCCATTTACCATTATACTCAAGAAACGGTAAAACCGAATCGGAACCCATATATGGATTAACCGTAACAGCATCAAAATCAAATGTTTCAAAAAATGTCTTAGCGTACATTTTCGATGTATTTCCAATATCGCCACGTTTAGCATCGGCTATCAGAAACATTGAAGGATAGTTATTACGAATATAATCTACGGTTTTCTCTAAACTTATCCAGCCTTCAATTCCGTTACATTCGTAAAAGGCAAGGTTCGGCTTGTAAGCAACTGTATATTTGTGGGTTGCATCAATAATAGCTTTATTAAACTCAAATATTGGGTCGTCGCTCCTTTTCAACGATTGTGGAATTTTTTCCAAATCACTGTCCAATCCAACACACAAAAACGACTTTTTTGCTTTTATCTGACTAACTATATCGTTATAATTCATAATCCTTGTCGTTTAATGTTTTATAAATAACAATAACATTCAATTAATCAATTGCTAATTGCTTTTACCGTTATGAGAGACACCATAATATGATGTCTCTACAACAGCCTGACATTCAATTATATTATTACTAATCGCAAATTACTTTTAACTTTTGTAGAGACAGGGCATGCTCTGTCTCTACTTTTAACTTTTAACTTTTAACTAAATAATGCTCTCGTTAAGTTTTGCTGCATTTTCTGCCACCTGCAATTTTTCTATTATCTCGTCAATATCTCCGTCCATAACCGCCGATAAGTTATATATTGTCAAGCCTATACGGTGGTCTGTAAGTCTTCCTTGTGGATAGTTGTATGTTCTAATTTTTGCCGAGCGATCACCAGTAGAAACCATTGTTTTACGTTTTGAAGCCAAAGCGTCCATACGTTTCTGATATTCAATATTATAGAGCCTTGTTTTTAACTCGCGCATTGCCTTGTCTAAATTTTTCAATTGTGATTTTTCATCTTGACAAGTCACTACAAGCCCTGTGGGAATATGTGTTAAACGTATAGCCGAGTATGTGGTATTGACAGATTGTCCTCCGGGTCCTGAACTGCAATAGGTATCTTTGCGTATATCTTCGTTTCTAAGTTCAATATCAAAGTCATCGGCTTCGGGTAAAACTGCAACCGTGGCTGCTGATGTGTGTACCCTACCCTGCGTTTCCGTTTGCGGAACACGTTGTACGCGGTGCACTCCCGATTCATATTTTAAAATTCCATATACGCCGTTGCCTGTAACGCTTGCAACAATTTCCTTGTAACCACCTGACGTTCCTTCGGTTGTACTGGTAACTTCAAGTTTCCAACCTCTTTGCTCTATAAACTTGCTGTACATTCTAAAGAGATCGCCCGCAAAGATACTTGCCTCGTCACCCCCTGTCCCTGCCCTGATTTCAAGAATAGCATTTTTGTCATCTTCTGGGTCTTTGGGTATCATTAGTATCCTGATTTTATCCTCAATCAGCGGTATCTGCTCCTCTAACAAATCTATTTCATCTTTTGCCATTTGGCACAGATCTTCATCTTTTTCTGTCGCCAACAAATCTTTCGAAGACTTTAAATTTGCCAAAGCATTTTTATACTCTTTAGCAGTTTCAACAATAGGTTCGAGATTTTTGTACTCTTTATTTAGTTTTACAAATTTCTGCACATCGCTTATTACCGAAGGATCAGCGAGTTGTTGCCCTATCTCATCATATTTTAATCTAAGTGATTCTAATTTTTCAATAAGCGCCATATATGGTCTATTTAAATATATTCTAATTTTCCAATCTCTGTTTCTATTGTCAGTTTATTGCTATCTGATTTAGAACAAAAACCAACAACCTTTGCTTCAAGGTTATAGCTGTTTGCAATGTCAATAACTTGTTGAGCTGATTTAGGATTTACGTATAGTTCAAAACGATGTCCCATATTAAAAACCTGATACATCTCATGCCAAGAAGAGTTAGATTGCTCTTTTATTATTTTAAACAAAACAGGTATGTCAAACATGTTATCCTTTACAACATGCATATTTTCAACAAATTTCATAACTTTTGTTTGCGCACCGCCCGAGCAATGTATCATGCCATGAATATCGGCTCTCATTACTTCGAGTATTTTTTTAATAACAGGTGCGTATGTCCGGGTTGGACTAAGTACTAATTTGCCTATATCTATTCCCACTTCATCAACCTTTTGTGTAAGTTTAAGATTTCCACTATATACCAAATCTTCAGGTACTTGCGGGTCGAAACTTTCAGGATATTTTTTTGCCAAATATTTATCGAAAACATCGTGTCGGGCGCTTGTAAGTCCATTACTACCCATTCCTGAATTATATTGTGTCTCGTAAGTTGTTTGCCCCGATGATGCTAATCCCACAATTAAATCGCCATCTTGAATGTTCGCATTGTCGATTACTTGGTCTCTCCTAATCCTTGCTGTAACAGTGCTGTCAACAATAATTGTTCTAACAAGATCACCGACATCAGCCGTTTCTCCACCTGTAAAGTGACATGTAATGCCGTGTTGGGCGAGCTTTTCGATTACATTATTAGTGCCTTCAATAACTGTTTTAATAACCTCCCCGGGTATAAGGTTTTTGTTTCTTCCAATGGTCGATGAGACCAAAATATTATCAGTTGCACCAACACAAAGCAAATCGTCAATATTCATTATTAGAGCATCTTGAGCAATCCCCTCCCATACAGACAGATCGCCTGTCTCCTTCCAATAAATATATGCAAGTGAGGATTTTGTACCTGCTCCATCAGCGTGCATAATATTACAATAATCGGGGTCTCCTCCTAAATAATCAGGTATAATTTTACAAAATGCTTTCGGAAACAGACCTTTATCGATGTTCTTTATAGCATTATGGACTTCGCTTTTAGACGCAGAGACGCCTCGTTGTCCATAGCGTGATTTGTTTTGCATTTTTCAACTATTTTAGGTTTGCAAAGGTAACCGATTTTTCTTTTTTTTCAATAAAAAAGAGTCCATTTTCAGGACTCTTGATTATATGGTTTGTTACTAAAACAAATTAACGTATTATACTTACGAATCGTCTGTTTATTAATCTATATCTGATTGGGTTACAACTTCTTCGTCTAAGTCAAACTCCATTAACAGTGCATTGTTAGGAACAACACTGCCTTTATGTACGTGTATTTTAGCTACAGTTCCACTTACAGTGCTTCGTATAACACTTTCCGTTTTCATTGCCTCGAGAACGCATAGTCCTGTTCCTTTTTTAATAACATCGCCCTCTTTAACCAGAACTTTCAAAATATTTCCTGGCAAAAACGACCTTAAAACTTTAGGATTTGGCAACTCGTACTTTTCACGTTTTTCATACTTAGTGTGATACAGGGTTTTATACGCTACATCATCAACTATAAACGTTTTATATTTTATTTTTTCATGTTCCATAATTGTACTATTATAACGGAGGAGTTCCATGTTTTTTACGTGGTCGTCCGTCCGTTTTGTTAGCTGAAACTTCAATAGCGTGAAGCAATATTTCTCTGGTACGTTGAGGTTCTATAACTGCATCTATATACCCTTTAGAAGCTGCTGCGTATGGATTGGCAAATTTATCTTTATACTCTTTAATTTTCAATTTACGCATCTCTTCGGGTGATTCAGCAGCTGCAATCTCTTTTCTAAATATGATATTGGCTGCACCTTCGGGACCCATAACTGCGATTTCAGCTGTGGGCCAAGCAAATACGAAGTCTGCTCTTAAATGTCGTGAGTTCATTGCAATGTAGCCTCCTCCGTATGCTTTGCGCAAAATAACTGTTATTTTGGGCACAGTTGCCTCACTATAAGCGTATAACATTTTTGCTCCGTGTCTGATAATACCTGCATGCTCTTGATCTATGCCCGGTAAAAATCCCGGCATATCTTCAATAGTTACAATTGGGATATTGAAAGAGTCGCAATATGTAATAAAGCGCGCTGCTTTATCTGACGAGTCACAATCGAGAACACCTGCAAGATATAGAGGCTGATTTGCAACAAATCCCACTGTCTCTCCGTTAATACGTCCAAATCCTATTACAATATTTGGCGCAAACAATTCAGACACTTCGAAAAAATCACTATCATCGACAATAGCCATAATAACCTCGCGGACATCGTACGGCTGTCTTGTGTCTGACGGTACTATTTTCTCAATTTTGATCTCTTTTCTGGGCTCTTTTGGAGGGAATGCTCGCGCTTTCTGACCATTATTCCAAGGAATGAATGTTAATAATCTTTTAATTTGCTCAAAACACTCTAACTCCGACATCGCATAAAAATGTGCGTTTCCTGATATCTCTGCATGAACCTTTGCTCCACCGAGTTCTTCCATTGATATCTCTTCTCCAAGAACGGTTTTAATTACCTCTGGTCCCGTAATAAACATCTTAGAGATATTTTCAACTACGAAAACGAAATCGGTTAATGCTGGAGAGTAAACTGCTCCTCCTGCACATGGTCCCAAAATTACGCTAATTTGTGGAATAACGCCTGACGCAAGAGTATTGCGGAAAAATATTTCGCCATATCCTGCCAGAGAGTTAACACCCTCTTGAATACGCGCACCACCCGAATCATTAATCCCAATAAGTGGCATTCGCATTTTAAGCGAGTGATCCATAATTTTGGTAATTTTTCTTGCGTGTGCAAAACCAAGAGAACCTCCTTCAACGGTAAAGTCTTGCGCATATATACATACGGGTTGTCCGTATATTGTTCCTGTTCCGGTTATAACACCGTCACCTGCTAAAACTTTATTTTGCATGTCAAAATCGCGTGCATCGTGCTGTACAAATAAGTCGTACTCTTGGAATGAATCTTTGTCGAGAAGAGCAATTATCCGCTCACGCGCAGTCATCTTTCCTCGTGCCTGTTGTTTAAGGCTTGCCTCTTCCCCACCACCAGCTTCTGCTATCGCTTTGCGCTTTAACAGTTCATTTGTTTTTTGTTTTAATGACATATATTGTTTTTTTTAAGTTAAAAAAAATATAAAATATCACGTTTTTCGTTAACAATTTATTAACGTTCTCTTTGCAATTATAGAAAACTTTTACGTGCCAGTGAAATTTTTTAACACTTATTTAACAAATGCTGAGTTTACACATCAGATAATCAATGTGATGCATTTTTGTATAAAAAGAATGTAACGATTGCATAAACAATATTAGGTATCCATAGCGATAAAAATGGATTAAAACCTGCATTTATAGCAAAAACCATCGTTACTTCTTGCATCATAATATAAGAAAACGCTAATGCAAGACCCAACCCAATATTGATACCTAAACCTCCACGTCTCTTTTCTGAAGAAATACATACTCCCATGATAGCTAAAATAATTGTAGAAAAAGGGAGTGCAAAGCGTTTATGCTTCTCAATCTCATAAACGGCAACATTGGCTGTGCCACTTAATTTCTGTTTCTCTATAAATTCATTTAGTTCGCGATAGTTCATTGTCTCAACAATCTCGTCTCTTGTTGAAAAATCGCTTTTATCGAAATTAACAAACGTTGTATCAAGATAATTGCCCCACTCGATGTGTTCTGATGTTGAATCAATTAATCGTATATTATAATTGTGTATTGTCCATTTGTTTTTAGTAGAATCCCATTTAATGTAGTCCGAATTAATTTTTTCTCTAAGTTTCTTGCCTTCAAATCGCTCTAATGAAAATCTATATCCAATATCCATCGCTGTATTATACGACTGCATATAAATAAATACTCCCGGCGATATCTGACGATGTATATCATTGTCTCTATTCTGATATGGACTGCTTCTATAGTACTTCTCCTCAAAATCCATCCTTTTTATGTTTGCATGAGGTATAACCCAATTTATTAATGTAAAGGATAAAAGCGTAAGAATCGTACCGCCTACAAAGTATGGTCTAAGAAATCGCAGGTAGCTGACACCGCCACTCAAAATGGCGATAATCTCACTATGGGTAGCCATTTTTGAAGTGAAGAATATGACGGCTATAAAAGTAAAAAGTCCGCTAAAGAGATTTACAAAATATGGTATGAAGTTAACATAATAATCAAAAACAACGGCATTAATAGGAGCTTTGTTTTCTATAAAATCGTCGAGTCGTTCTGAAAGATCAAATATAACCACCAATATAACAATGAGACCTATTGCATAAAAATAGGTTGCCATGAATTTTTTTAGTATATATCTATCTAACGTATTAAACATTTAATAATCAATAAAATACAAGTTTATTATAAACGATTGCTAACACGAACAATTACCTCTTTTTTCCACTCCTCAAATGTACCACTAATTATTTGTTCTCTTGCCTCTCTTACTAAATCTAAATAAAACCTCAGATTGTGAATAGTTGCTATTTGAAGACCAAGTATTTCTCTTGCTTGGAAAAGATGCCTTAAATATGCGCGAGAAAAATTTTGGTCAACATAAGATTTTCCACTTGCATCTATAGGAGAAAAATCGTTCTCCCATTTTTTATTTTTTATGTTAATGACGCCGTCCCATGTAAACAACATTCCGTTTCTACCATTGCGGGTTGGCATAACGCAATCGAACATATCAACTCCTCGTGCAATACCTTCTATTATATTTGCAGGAGTTCCCACTCCCATCAAATAACGAGGCTTTTCAGCCGGAAGTATATCGTTAACTACCTCAATCATTTCATACATAATCTCGGTTGGCTCTCCAACAGAAAGACCCCCGATAGCATTTCCAACTGCGTCCATATCTGATACGAATTTTGCAGCATCTCGACGCAAATCTGCAAACACTGCGCCTTGTACAATTGGGAAAATATGTTGTTTATAACCATATAACGGTTCGGTATTCCTAAAATAAGAAAAACCTCTTTCTAACCATCTTTGTGTCAACATTAACGACTTTTTTGCATATTCTCTGTCGCAATCACCTGGAGGACACTCATCTAATGCCATCATGATATCAGAGCCGATAATGCGCTGTTTATCAACAACATTCTCAGGCGTAAAAAAATGCTTAGAGCCGTCAATATGCGAACGAAATTCAACACCCTCTTCACTAATTTTTCTCATGTCAGAGAGCGAAAAGACCTGAAACCCTCCGCTGTCTGTAAGTATAGGTCTTTCCCAATTCATGAATTTGAATAAGCCTCCTGCCTGACTGAGAATACTCATTCCCGGACGTAAATAGAGATGATACGTATTCCCCAATATTATCTTAGCATCAATATCATGCTCTAAATCTCTTTGTAATACAGCTTTTACAGTGCCTAATGTACCGACAGGCATAAAAATTGGAGTTGGAATCTCTCCATGATGTGTGCGTATAACACCTGCTCTTGCGCCCACTGTTTTTTTTTCTGTTACTAATTCAAAAAACATGATTTACAGTGTGTGTCCAATCGGTATGAGTACTTAATAATATCAATCAACTTCGCTTAGTTTAAATAAAGTCCACAAAGGTATGTTTTTTTACTAAATTTCTCGAATGTCGATTTCTAATTACAATTATTTCAAAATTTACACTATTATATTAGTTTCAAATCTTGAAAAATTGGATGAAATGGGTTGCGGGGTGAATGGTAGAATGGTGAATGGAAAAAAACTTTTAAAACACTTCGACACTTTGGCTTCGCTCAGTGCAATGCTTTTAACTTAATCTACCATGCTGCTAATTTATACAATAATAATATCACATTACAATCGTATATAAAAAATTGATTTAACATAAATTTTAATTAATAGCTGTGTTTCATGATTTTTTTCTATTTTTGAGATTTGATTAGAAAATTCAAGATAAAAGGTATTTTTGCCATATTTGTAATTTAAATTGAAAGTCTAAAGAAATATAAATAACAAATGCTCGATTTACTTTACTTTTATTTGTTAAAATTTATTACACCCAACGATTAAATTGTATTTGAGTTAAAGTTCTGTATGGTTTCAATTGAGGAAAGCAATAGGTTTATTTCTGCAGTCAAAAACGTTTCGACATATAACTTTACGGATTATTCTGAAAAGTCATTTCGTCGTCGTATAGACAAAATTTTACTAGATTACAAGATGTCCATTGACGAACTTATTCACAAAATATCAAAGGATAGTAATTTTTTAGAGCACGTTGTTCAGGGAATAACGGTAAATACTACCGAACTGTTTCGTGATCCTGAGCTATGGACTACGTTAAAATACAGGATACTTCCAAATTTCAAACAAAATAAATCAATTTTCATTTGGCACGCTGGGTGTTCTAGTGGGCAAGAGATATACTCCATGCTTATTCTTCTAAATGAACTTGATTTGTTAGAGAAAGCCAAGGTTTTTGCTACTGACCTAAATACCGAGATGCTCGAAAAGGCTAAAAAAGGAGAATACAGATATAGGTTCAACCTTAATTATCTTGACAATTTTGACAAAGTCATTAAAGAAAATCCCTACAACTACGAGGATATACGTGATGTCCCATATGAAAAGTATTTTGATATCGATAAAAATAAAGACATAATAACAATGAAGCCTTTTTTGAGAGATAAGGCTGTGTATAGAAAGCATGATTTGGTAAACGATAAAAATATTTTTTATTCAAAATTTGATATTATATTTTGTAGAAATGTTATAATATACTTTAACAACAAGCTGCAAAATCAAGTTGTTGAGATGTTTTCCGGCAATCTATACCGTGATGGCTACTTAATTTTAGGTGCACACGAAAGCATTTTAGGTTCTGTAGCCAACAGTTTTGAAAGGACAAAAGGCATATATAAGAAAAAATCATTCTAATTCATGATACACGACATAGGCATAGTTGACACAAAAAAAATTATAGCTGCTATAAACGATACGTATAATATCGATTTTAGTGGTTACGCCCTTACTTCGTTCAAACGTCGTATATTGAAAGTAATAAATGAAAACAATTACTCTTCTGTCGCTGACTTTATAAATCGTGTAGAGACCGAGCCCAAACTATTTGAAAAATTTCTTTCTGAAGGCTTAGTTGATACAACTGAAATGTTCAGAGATCCATCATTTTGGAGAGATTTAAGAGATGTTTATTTACCTGAACTTATAAAAGTACATTCAAACATTAAAGTATTAATACCTGGCATATCATCTGCAGATGACGTTTACAGTTTAATGATTCTGTTGAAAGAATCGAATCTGCAAGACAAAGTAAAAGTTCTTGCAACCAGTTTAAGCCAACTAAGATTAGACGACTTAGACGGCAAAATGTCATACGATGTACGTAAAATGGAAAACTCTGAAGGCAATTACAAAAGATTTACAGAAGATACTGAAATTTCAAATTATTATACCACCGAAAGCAATAAGGTAATAATGGACAGTACGTTACTTAAAGGAGTTGAAACAAAAAAACATAACTTTGTTCAAGATGACCCTATACCCGGACACCATCTTATTTTATACAGAAACAGAATGATATACTTAAATGCAACTACTCAAGACAGAGTTTGTCAAACACTTTTTGATAGCTTAGTTGTAGGTGGCATTTTTTGCATTGGATCAAAAGAAAACATTGATGGTTCGCCAATTTCACGAAAGTTGACGTGCTTAAATCCATTAGAAAAAATTTACAAAAAACGCAATGTATGATGTCAAATTATAAAGCAGTTATTATAGGAGGAAGCGCTGGAAGTTTTCAGGTGATAACACGAATAATTTCGTCGCTACCAACAAACTATTCATTGCCAGTGTTTCTGTGTTTACATAGGTTGAAGCATATTAGATCAGGATTCGTGGAAGCTCTGAGTATAAAATCAAGTTTACCAGTTATAGAGCCTGACGATAAAGATTCCATAAAATCAGGTGTAGTATATTTAGCCCCTGCTAACTACCACATGTACATAGAGTTGGGAAACAGATTCTCATTATCAACTGAAGAACCTGTTAATCATAGTCGCCCATCAATTGATTTGTCTTTTATGTCTGCCGCTTATAATTATAAAAGAAAGCTCGTTGGGATAATTCTTTCAGGAGCTAACAAAGACGGAGCAGTTGGATTAAAAAAAGTAAAAGAAAACGGAGGATTAACTATTGTTCAAGACCCCGCAGAATGCCAAGTTCCAACTATGCCAAATGCTTGTTTGCAAATTATGAACGTTGATCATAAATACTCAACAACGGAAATAGTCCGTTTTTTAAATAAAATAGGATAACTTTGTAAGCGCTATGGAAAAGATAAAAAAACATAAACGACAACTATCATATCTGTTTTTATTGTCAATAATAGTGATACTTTGCAATATTGTTATTATTGACTACTTTAAAATATATGATAAATTCGCAACAGCATCCCTTGTTTTGCTTATTGTCATAATTGCAGTAATGCACTTAAAGGTCAGGCGTATGTTTTCTGCAATAAAAGCCGAATATATTAAATACACAAATAGTCATTTACCCGAAAACATTACAATAAAACAAGTAATAAACCCCAAAGAGGATGAGGATGAAGAACAGACAGAACATAAACAAAACAATTTCAACAGTTTAATAGAACAATTCGACAAAATAAACGATCCTATAGAGATAGCCAAAACTTTTCTGTCACGTATGGCTAAAGAGTTTGATATAGTTCAAGGACTGTTTTACAAATACAATAACAACACGGAACTTTTTGAACCGATAGCAGACTACGCTTTTTATGGAGAAGAACAACCTGCACCTTTTGGTTTTAATGAAGGACTAAACGGTCAAGTTGCTAGAGATTGTAAAACATTGTATTTAAAAGAACTACCTGATAATTATCGACAAATCATGTCGGGTTTAGGCAAAAGCGAACCAAAATACATCATCATCATGCCAATAGTATCAAATGATAAAACTGTTGCCGTTGTAGAATTGGCATTATTCAATCATTTAAACTCTAAACAAATAACTATTTTAGAGAAAATTCTTAACAACCTTTGCGGACATTTCGAAAAATAAAGTAGCTTTGTAAAAACGTTAAAACATTTTTTAAGTAACATATCATATGAATTTCAAACGGTCAAAACAAGTACGAAAAATGCTTCTTGGTAGTGAATCCGAAACAGGATTCCCAGTTGGTATTATTCTTCTTGGCATGGCTTTTCCCATCGTAGCATGGATTATAGAGTTTATTATTCACGACCAAGAAATATCAATTTATGGTTTAGTTCAAATACACATTTACAATCCCTCTTTGATAATAATAGATCTGGCGCCTTTAGTTCTTGGTTTTATAGGATATCGTATTGAAAAAATGCTTCAAGCCAGTGAAACTTACTACGAAAACACTATTCAACAAAAAGAGAGTACAATAAATCGTAATATTCAAATTGCAAAAAACATAGGCGAGGGAAATTTCCAAATAGACGATGTCATTATTGATGAAAATGACATACTTGGACACTCTTTGATACGAATGAGAGACAATTTGCTCTCCACAGCAAGAAAAGAAGCAGACCAAGGATGGATAGCTGCGGGAAAAGATCGAGTATCTGAAATACTTAGGAAATACAATGATATTGAAAACTTAGCCTATCAAACACTTGTTTCATTAATTGGTTACATAAAAGTTACACAAGGAGCATTTTATATTTACGACGAAGACCGCCAAACTCTTACAAATATAGCAACATACGCTTATAACAGAAAGAGACAAGTTAACCAGAAGTTTAAAATTGGAGAAGGTCTTATCGGTCAAGCCGCCTATGAAATGGACACTATTTACCTAAAAGAGATCCCTAACAATTACGTAACAATAACGAGTGGACTGCTTAAAGATCAAAAACCAAACAGCATTCTTATTGTACCACTCATAACCGATGAAAAACTTCAAGGAGTATTAGAATTTGCCTCACTCTCAAACGATTTCACAAATCTTTCGATTCGTTTTTTACAAGAACTTAGTGAAATAATAGCACGAACTCTGTTCAATTTAAAGGTAAATGCTAAAACGGAACAGCTACTCCAAGACTCACAACAAATGACCGAAGAACTTAAGGAAAATGAAGAAGAACTTCGTCAGAATGCAGAAGAGATGCGGGCTACACACGAAGAGCTTGAGCGAACAAATACAAAACTTGAACAACAAATACAAGAGGTAGAAAACTCACAAAAAAGAATACATTCACTATTAGAGAACGCTTCAGAAGTAATATCCATTTATAATGAATCACAACAATTAACATACGTTTCACCGTCGGTAATAAACATTTATGGTTTTACACCCGAGGAGATGATCGAAGGTAAGGATTTTGACAGGCTCACATCAAAAGGGCATGCCGACATAAAAGAGATGTTCCAAACATTGCTTAAAGAGCCTGAAAAACCAGTAGTAGTGCAATTCACATATATGCGTAAAGACGGCAAAAAAGTCTATATCGAATCAGTTGGAAAGAATCTTTTGCACGACCCCGCAATACAAGGAGTTATTATTAATTCGCAGGATATAACAGAGCGTAAACGAGCTGAAAAAGAGGAGCGAATGAAAAGCAAAATGCAAGCTTTATCAGAAAATTCGCCCGATATGATCATGCGATTAAACCTATCAGGTCAGTTCTTCTACGCCAACCCAATAGTTAAAATATTTACAGGTGTTGACAATAAGACAGTTGTTGGAAAAAATCTTGAACAAGTTGACTTTAAAGATCAAATAAAAGAGTTTTTTAACAAAGCATTGGTTGATGTTGGCAAAACATTACAGAAACAGAACTACGAAACTACTTTTCCAACCAATTTTGGGGATAGAATACAGCAAGTAAGCGCCATACCAGAATTTAACGAAGAGAAAGAGTTAGAAACAGTTCTCATAGTAGCACATGATATTACTGAGCAAAAGAAAAATGAGAACGAAATTAAAGAGAAAAATAAAAATATTACAGAAAGTATCAACTACGCCGAAAGAATACAAAAAGCGCTACTCCCTAATACCAAATTAGTACAAGAATTTTTACCCAAATCATTTATATTTTACCAGCCACGTGATGTAATTAGTGGAGACTTTCCGTGGTTTTTTACCAAAGAAGAGATTATTTACATTGCTGCTGTTGACTGTACAGGACACGGCGTTCCAGGCGCACTACTTTCATTCGTGGGATACTTTTTACTAAACAACGTTGTTGACCACGATTCAAATATGAATGCAGGTGAAATTTTAGACACATTCCACCTCAAAGTTAGGTCAGCTTTAAAACAAGATATGGAAGGAGCAAATGCACGTGACGGAATGGATATTGCATTTTGCAAAATTGATTTAAAATCTCGAAAACTACATTACTCAGGTGCACACAGACCCCTATATTTACTGAGGGAGAAAAAGCTAGAAGAGTTCAAAGGAAATCGCAAAGCCATTGGAGGCATACCAATTGGTAAAAGACCAGAAGAGCCTTTTACAAACCACGAAATTGATATTAACCAAGGCGATAAAATATTCTTTTTCTCTGACGGATTGCCAGACCAAATAGGAGGTCCTGGTAATCACAAATACCAACCAAGAAGAATACGTGAATCAATTACAAATTATCCCAATTACAATATGATACAATATTTTAACTACTTTAGCAAAGATTTTATTGAATGGAAAGGAGATAATAAACAGATAGATGATGTATTATTAATAGGTATAGAGTTTTAATAGAAAATTTAAGAAATGAATATAAATTAGGAATTGTTATGGATAGTAAAATAGAAATTAAAGAGTTTTTAGAGTTTGTGTATAGTTTCTATAAAACTATGCGTGACCACCAAGTTGTTTTAGTTTATGAAGGAGTTGTTACACACCAAATTATCAAAGCATTTACTTCTCTAACAGAAACAAGCATGGAAGCTCAAATGGAAGCCCCTTCTACACTGAAGAGAGTTTTCCACGTCATGGTTGAATGCTTACAAAACCTCAGTAAACATGCTGAATTTATTGAAAGCGACAACACGTCTCTGCATAGAGATGGGAAGGGTATTTTTTTGTTAAGTAAAGGTAGTGTTAATTACACCGTTACTACAGGCAACGCGATTGGCAAAGAAAAAATACCATCTATCACAACACTGCTTGACCACATTAACTCCCTAGACAAAGATGGTTTGAAAGAGTTATACAAGGAACGAATTAAAGAGGGACGATTATCAAACAAAGGAGGTGCAGGCTTAGGATTTATCGATGTGGCAAGGAAAACCGGAAGTGAACTAAATTATCACTTTCTACCAATAAACGACGAGTACTCATTTTTCGTACTCTCAACCGAAATATTAAGAAATAATTAAATAATTAAACACACCATGGAAGTAATTAAAATTATTAAAACAGACGATACGCCAAGTGTTACACTTGATGCACAAAACGATCTTTTTGAAATTTCGGGACGTTCATTACCTGAAGATGTTGCAGCTTTTTATGAACCAATACTCGACTGGCTCGACAGATATTCAAAAAAACCAAACGATAAAACTGTTTTCAATTTCAAATTAGTATATTTTAATACCGCATCATCAAAACTACTACTCGATATCCTTCTGAAGCTCGAAGAAATTTACGAAGCAGGCAACGACGTACTAGTTCGTTGGCATTTCCCAGACGATGATGAAGATATGGAAGAGGCAGGAGAAGAATATGCAGATATAGTTGAAATCCCGTTCGAACAGGTTAGTTATCCTATAGATTAATTCAGTTTTCTAAATTACTATCAAAAACATTAAGGTATGAGTGAAGAAATTCTCAAAGCGTTAATGCAACTTTTCGCCCTCATTGCTAAACAAGACAGCGGGGTTGCAGATAACGAATTGATATTTGTGAAAAAGTTTCTGACATCACAGCTAAGTCACGAAGCTGTCACAGAATACCTTAATCTATTTTATGAACATGCCGACATAGACCCAAACAATATAAACAACCAAGATAAAGAACAACAATTAACATCTGTTAGAGACTCGGTAAGAATTCTTGGAATTTGTAAGAAAATTAACAGGCGACTTACCCAAAAGCAAAAAATAGTTGTTCTTGTGCGTCTATTCGAACTCGTAAATGCTGATAAAAAATTTACTGAACAAAGGATGGCGATCATCAACACAGTCGCCGAAGTATTTAATATTACTCCTGAAGAATTTGAAAGTACAGAGCAATTTATTATCGATAATCCACAAACAATAAGTAATAGCAACATTCTTAGAATTAGTAGCAAGCCAACTGCCGAAGACGATGAGTGTAAACAAATTGAAACTGAAGAACTCGATGAAGATATACTTATTCTTCAAATAAAGAGCGTTGAGTTATATTTCTTACGTTACTCAGGTACAGAAGAGATACTTCTGAACGGACTACCAATAAACAATGAGAACATATATATCTTCGCCAACGGAAGTTCAATTAGACTGCCTAAGAGTAAACCAATATATTATTCCGATGTAATTTCCCACTTTTTAGCAGACGTAACATCCGCACATATAACATATAATGTTGATAATGTTGATTTTAGATTCCCAAATGGAGCCATCGGCTTAAGAAATATCTCTATTTCAGAAGAACAAGGAAGACTTATCGGAATTATGGGCGCCAGTGGAGCAGGTAAAACCACACTGCTTAACTTATTGACAGGTTTACAAAGCCCATCAACAGGAACTGTGAAAATCAACGGTATAGATTTACATAACCAAAGTGAACAACTTGAAGGTGTAATCGGCTCAATTCCACAAGATGACCTACTTATTAGCGAGCTTACGGTATATGAAAATCTGTTCTATAATGCAAAACTCTGCTTCAAAGATTTGTCAAACGAAGAGATTGACAAACTTGTACTCAAAACCTTAAACAGCTTAGGTTTATTAGAACGTAAAGACCTCAAAGTAGGCTCGCCACTTAATAAAGTCATAAGCGGAGGACAAAGAAAACGTTTGAACATCGCCCTCGAATTAATTCGCGAACCATCTATACTATTTGTTGACGAACCAACATCTGGATTATCATCAAGAGACTCGGAAAACGTTATGGACCTTTTACGTGAGCTCGCGCTTAAAGGCAAATTAATATTCGTTGTAATCCACCAGCCATCATCAGACATTTACAAAATGTTCGACAGGATGATAATTCTAGACACCGGCGGATATATGATCTATTACGGTAATCCTGTTGAGGCTGTTTCATACTTTAAAACTATTGATAACCAAATTAATGCCGAGGTTGGAGAGTGCCCCACTTGCGGTAACGTAAATCCCGAGCTAATATTCAATATAATTGATGCACAAGTAGTTGACGAATTTGGAAGATATACAGGTAATCGCAAAGTAAGTCCCGAAAAGTGGGAAGAATATTATAAGGAAAGCGCTAAATACGAGCGAATTGATGATGTCGAGCAAGAACCTCCAAAGGGTCTTAATATCCCAAACTGGTTTTCGCAACTCAAAATTTACACGATAAGAGACGTATTATCTAAAATTAGTGACAAACAATACGTTATAATAAATCTGTTGGAAGCCCCTCTATTGGGCTTTATGCTCTCATTCATAGTTCGTTATATAGAACCCGACTCTGATACTTATATTTTTAGAGTAAACGGAAATATCCCCATATACATCTTCATGGGACTGATTGTAGCCATATTCCTCGGATTTATAGTTAGCGCCGAAGAAATATTTAAAGACCGAAAGATACTTAAACGAGAGGCTTTTTTAAACCTCTCAAGATCAAGTTATTTGGCAAGTAAAGTTGTTATACTATTTGCTATTTCTGCAATTCAGTCGTTTCTTTTCATAATAGTTGCCAACCCTATTCTCGAACTTAAAGGTCTTAATTTTGAATATTGGATGGCGCTGTGGACAATAGCAGCGTTTTCTAATATGCTTGGCTTAAACATATCATCTGCGTTCAATTCGGCAGTCACTATTTACATTTTAATCCCCTTGCTAATGATACCACAAATGGTATTAGGGGGAGCAATGTTTAGTTTCGATAAGTTAAACAAAACCATTGGTAGCGTTGATAAAGTGCCACTAATTGCAGAGTTTATCCCGTCGCGTTGGTGCTACGAGGGACTGATGGTAAAACAATTCAAAGACAATGAATTTGAGAAGTTTTTTTACGAATTTGATAAAACAATAAGCAATGGCGACTTAAAAGGAACAAAATGGACAGCAGAGATACGCCAACGGGTCGATGAATCGCTAACTGGTATTATTTCTAAAAACGAAGATAGAATTAAAAAAGCCGAAAAAACCCTAAAACTAATACAAGGTGAGATTGCACGAGAGTTAGAGGCGAATCCAAACGTTGAGTTTGACTACTTTGACAAACTTACAGTCGAAAGCTTCGACGCATTTGTTGCAAACCACACACTTGACTACCTTAATAGAGTTACCGACTATTACGAAATAGAGATTGCAAAAGCAACAAAAGCTAAAGAAAACATTATCATGGCTTTAGATGCTAAAGATCCAAGGATATATATAGATCAACAAAATAAATATCACAATGAAGCAGTAGCTGATATTGTGAAAAATATTTACATGAAACAAGTTGTAGAATCTGACGGAAGACTAATTAAACAACGCGACCCCATCTTCAGAATATCAAAACCAGACGACTTATTTAGTTTCAGGACACACTTTTACGCTCCTAAAAAGCACTTTATGGGTGTTTATTTCGATACATTTTGGTTCAACATGGTAATGGTATGGTTAATGACTGGATTAATGTATATCACTTTATACTATGACCTTTTGAAAAAAGCTATCGACTCAAATATCGGAAAAAAATTTAACAGGTGGTTTTCATTTATTAACTTTGGCAAAATAACAAAACCAATAAAAAATAGAGTGGCAAAAATTAAACTTCCAAGAATAATAATACGATTTAGAAAAAAATAATTACTATATTTAGGCATTGAAAAAGTTAACACAAACAGTGTCTCAATTTAATATTTTATAATACTGTGTATTAAATCATTAAATAGAAATACTACAAAAGAATATATATATGAATCGGGTCATAATTTACTCATTTGTTATCGCTATTGTAGGATACGGTTGCGGCGGATGTAATAAAGACAAAACAAGCAGCAATACTGATATTTTCAAATCCATAGTAGAAGAGAGTGATGCATTGGATTCTATGGAATATGAAACATCCGAAACCTCAGAAACACTACAAATCCTACAAAATATATCCTCGTCGCCCGTTGAAATGGCAGCTCTTTTACAAGCAACAGGAGCGCCGTTCAATGAAAACTATATCACAAGCATCGATGCTGTTGACCGTTATAATACGGACTTCAAGCGAGCGCTTAATCTCGGTATTTTTGGTGCAGACTTGGGATATTTAAACATGTATAAAAAAACAGGTCCAGTTATGACCAATATGCGTGCCATACGTAAGCTAAGTGAAGAACTGAGAGTTCAACAATTCTTTGATTTTAACACAATACGTAGATTGGCCACCAATAATGAAAATCTTGATTCATTGATGTATTTATCTGTATCGAGTTTTAACAACATGGACGTTCATCTTCAAAAAACTGGACGTTCTGAGGTTAGCGCTTTGATAATTTGTGGCATGTGGGTGGAAGGTATGTTTATTGCAACACAAGTTATAAAAAATGCTCGTCAAAACACAGAAGTAATAGAGCGCATTGGAGAACAAAAGACTATAGTTGAAAATTTAGTTGAGATTCTTTCACACTACAAAAATAATCCGCAATACGAGCAACTGCATAAACACTTTTCACGTATCTTAGACTCTTTCGACGGTGTAACTAAAACAATTGTACAAGGGGAAGGCAAAGAAGTAGAAATTGACGGTATTTTAGTCTATATTCAGAATGAAACATCGTATGTTAATGTACCAGAAAAAACTTTAGACAACATTATCAAATCAATTGATGAGGTTAGACAAGAAATCATAAACATTTAAGTAGCAAATTACTATTAAAAATTTGAAAATTCAGAAAAACAGATTACCCATGAAGCAGATATTTCTATTATTAATAATTAGCTTAGTATTATCGGCAAATCACACAATGGCGCAAAGTGATGAGTTAGTTAATTCCTGTGCGCTTAATATTGGAAATGCTACTTATTTAAAAGATTTCAAATATAAAATGCCACAAAGCGCTGTCAAACCACCACCATCGACAAAAAACAGTATTGTCTTAAACAAAGGCACCATATACAAATTTAGCACTTGTAATGCTGACGGATACGAAGGAAAACTAATTATTGAAATATTTGATGGTGCAAATAAATTAGTATCAAATTTAAAAGCTGACGGAGCAATTGACAATGCCTGCGGATTCTCCTGTATGAAAGCAGGAATATATCAAATAAACGCATACTTCCACGATGGTAAAGAGGGCGCCGCAGTTTGTGTAATGTCATACATTACCGTAAAATAAGTTGACATCTGTTATACATAAAATAAACATCAAAACCAAGGCGGTGTCTCATAAGCGCCCAACTGCTGCACTTCGACTACGCTCAGCGCACCGCCTTGCTCCTTCTAATCCGTTATTTTCTCCCAAAATCAGCAGGTATTTCGCCCCATGCTTCGGTTTGCCATTTTAATACTTTGTTGGAATATTCGTTGTTTGCAAGCCAAAACTCTGCTCTATCAATAAGATCGAATATTTTTTGATTTTCATAACTCTTAAACAGCTTTGTTTTTACTTTTTTCTGTTTTACCCAGTCTATTGCTCTTTGTGAGTCACTATAAATAGGTAAATCTACACCATGCTTTTTGCAATAAGCAAGGGCATGTACAACTGCTAAAAACTCGCCCACATTATTTGTACCTTGTTCAAATGGTCCTTGATAAAACAGTCGTTGTCCTGTTTTGACATAAACACCCTGATACTCAATATCGCCTGGATTACCGCTACAAGCGGCGTCAACAGCAATTGAATCGACAATATAGTTACCAACGCTACTATTTTGCGATATTATATGTTTTCCAATATATTTATTAAAGTCGTTTTCATACGCTTCGCGTGCAGCATCGAGGCTCTCAAAACCTTTATATTTTGCATTTTCGTATCCATGAACTTGGTCCTTAACCTCATTCCAAGTTTCATAAATACCGGGTATTCTTCCTACCCATACAACATAATATTTCTTTTTTGATTTGCCCATATTAAAGAGGATTAACAACCTGCTTATACCCTGAAAATCAATGCATAAATAGCATTAAATATAAAAAGAACATTACTATATTAACCTAAAATAATACCCACAATTGTGGCTGACATAAGCGATGCCAAGCTGCCAGCAATAAGTGCTCTAATACCGTATCTTGATAATAGTTCGCGTTTATTCGGCGCTAGTGAACCAATGCCACCTATTTGTATTCCTATACTGGCAAAGTTTGCAAAACCACATAGCATATAGGTAGCCATTATAATTGACTTGGTTTCAACAAATGCTCCACTTGCCTTAAAAGAAGCCAAAGAGGTGTACCCCACAAATTCACTTGCTATAAGCTTTTCTCCTAAAAGTTGACCCATAAGAGTCATGTCTTGAGGATTAACTCCGATAGCCCACATCAATGGCGACAACGAATAACCTAAAATAAACTGTAAATTTAATTCTGTGTAGTTGCCATCTGTAATAGAAGCTATTAAACCGTTAAGGCTGGTAAATGATCCTATTTTGACTAAAATAAAATTAAACATTGCAATAAAAGCGAAGAAAACAAGTAACATTGCTCCAACGTTCGCAGCGAGCTTAAGACCTTCTATTGTCCCGTTTGACATAGCATCGAGGAAGTTTGACCCAACTTTTTCTTTGGTTACTTCGGCTTTCACTTCAACTTTTTCAGTTTGGGGCACTATTATTTTTGAAATTACAACAGCGCCAGGAGCAGCCATAACAGAAGCTGTTAATAGGTGTTTGGCAAATAGCAACCTCTGTACAGGATCATCGCCACCAAGAAAGCCAACGTATGCAGCAAGAACACCACCAGCAACAGTTGCCATTCCTGCTGTCATTACCAAAAATATCTCTGATCTGTTCATTTTGTCCAAATAGGCTTTAATCATCAGTGGGGACTCGGTTTGACCAAGAAAAATATTTCCTGCAACTGCAAGACTTTCAGCTCCGCTAAGCTTCATTGCTTTAACCATAAGCCACGCAAGGGCGTAAACAACCTTTTGTATTATGCCTAAATAAAATAGTACACTTGTTAGCGCCGAGAAGAAAATAATTGTAGGCAATATCTGGAAAGCGAAAATCATTCCAAATTTCGACATGTCTAGTAGATCTCCAAGTAAAAATTCACTGCCTACCTTGGTGAAATCTAATATTTTGATAAATATTTTACCTACAATTTCAAAAAACCATTGTACCGCAGGCACATATAAAACTCCAATAGCGAGGATAATTTGAAAGACTAATCCAATAAAGACAACTTTCCAATTTATAGCTTTACGATTTTGACTTACTAGCCAAGCTAATAACAAAAGTACAAACATTCCTATTAAACCACGAAAAATGCTGTACAGTGACATACCTGCAGAATCGCTAATGTTTGTTATTTCCATTCTTGGAGCATCGTCACTAACAATTGCTGTAGTGTCGCTCACTACTTGGTTTAAAGCAATTGTTGTGTCTGTGTCTATTTGCTCGTTGGCAAAAGTCGTATTTGTTAAGAATAAGAATATTACGAATGGTAAAAACAAAACCTTAACAATGTTTCTCATATACCTGTTGTTTAATGGGTTAATAGGGATTTGCAACCTACATGTCTTTAAATCAAATTCTTAGACAACATGACTTAATTAACATATTCGTTTTATGTGCATAATGTTTATTTTCCCCCTCTTCTTTTCCTATATTTTATTTCATCTTGAAGCTTGCTTGCCATCTCATAGTTTTCTTCTTGTATTGCTCTTTCAAGCATTTTTTCGAGCTCTTCGTCAGTCAAGTTTTGGAAATCTCTGCCAGATTGTTCTTTTTTTGAAGTCTCTTTTTTTACACCTGACTCGCGCTCTTCTTTCTCTTCCTCGACATTAATCCCTGCACGTTTAAGTATATCTTCCGTAGTATAAATAGGACAATGAAATCTGAGCGCCAACGCAATTGAATCAGATGTACGTGCATCTAGCTTAATTCTGGAATATTTATTATCGCAAACAAGTTCACAATAAAATATACCTTTTTCTAATTTATTAATAAAAACTTCGACTAATGAAATATTGTAAGCGTCTGCTAAGCTAAGAAACAAATCGTGAGTTAAAGGTCTTGGAGGTCTTAACCCTTCCAACTGTATGGCTATTGATTGAGCCTCATGCCCTCCAATGATAATGGGAATACGACGTTCTCCGTCTTCTTCCTTCAACACCAAAGCATATGCGCCAGATTGGGTTTGACTATATGATATTCCGAGTACTCTAAGCCTTACTTTTTTCATTACCTCTATAGAAGTTGTATGTTTTCACAAATATAGTGATTTAATATTCTCATAAAAAACTTGCCACAAATATTTTATACCAAGTTGCGTTCGACAGTGAAACCAAATGAGAAATTTCGTGTTTCACTTCACACTTCGATGGTTATTGAGCTTGTATTTCGACAAGCTCAACGACTATTGAAATGCTACGCTCAGCGACCGAGTGTAGCGCTTTTAACTTTCAGCTAACTACAGCTGTATATAAACAGTTGTTCCTTCGTCCACAGTACTTTCAATCCAAAGGTATCCATTCATTTTCTCAACATACGCTTTGCATATGATTAGACCCAAACCTATCCCTGTTTCCTTAGCAGTTCCTTTGCGGCGGGGAGTTTTTGCCATATCAAAAATATTTTCAATTTGTTCTGGGGTCATTCCAATACCGTTATCAGAAATAATTATGGTTGTATTTTGAGTCAATTTAATTGCCGATATCTCTATACTTCCCTTTTTATTAGTAAACATAATTGCATTTGAAATAATGTTTTGAATAACAATTTCCAATAGTATGGGATCGGCATTTAACTGAATAGAATGGTCAACATTGATTTTTATCTCAATTTGTTTAGCGTGAGCTTGCAAAATTTGTTTCATTACCACATCATCGATGATTGAAAACAAGTTTACCCTGCTTATGTTGACAATTAAACTATCAGATTGTAGCTTTGACCACTGTATAAGCTTTTGCAATTGCATCTTCATGATAGTCGATGATGAATTAACTTGTGTTAAGTAAAGCTTTTTATTATCATCGCTCAATTTATCAAATTTAGCTAAAAGAGTCTGAGTAATGCCCACTACATATGAAAATGGATCATACAAGTCGTTTGAAATGATGGAAAAAACTGTCTCTTTTGCATCATTTAAGTTTTTTATGGTCTCTTCTTGATTCCTAACATCAGTTATATCTATACCAGCCAATACAATGTTGTCTGTTTTGGTTTTTAATGTTGTCCAACTTTGATAACGTATCCCTTCTTTGGTTTCAAATTGAATTGTATGTACTATCCCCTCTGTGCTATCTTTTTTATTTAAAATTATTTTTTTTAAAGATTCTATGTTAGCTTGTTTATGGAGTCTTGGAGTAGAAAAGCCACGGTATTCATCGGGAGAGACAAAGAAGTATTTTTCAACTTCTATATTCCAACGTATAGTGTCAAAATTGCTATCAAGTATTACAATCATTATAGGGACATTATCGAATATAACCCTAAAAAGTGATTCATTTGCTAACAGTTGGGATTCAATTGTTTTTTTTCTTAAAATTACTGTATTTATATTGTCAATTATTGGAATAAAATCTCCAATATTGGTTTCTCTAATAGATATTTCGGTGTTTGTTGTAACAGAGTGTTCGAGATTGTGCGAGAAATCTTGAAAATTTGATTGCAAATTGTTTGATACTTTTCTCATAAGAACTACAATAAATATGTATATCAATACAGAAAAGCTTAATGCAACAATTATCTTTAAAATCAATTGTTCGTATAAGCTCTGTTTATCTTTAGCTATCACTGTTTCGATTCTATCTAAATGGACAGATGAGCCAACAATCCATTCCCAATCGTGAATAGCTCTGCAGTACGTAAGTATTTGAACAACTGTATCGGTGTCGGGTTTTTTCCAATGATATGTTAAATAGCCTCCTTCTAAATTATTAACCAATTTGCGCATCTCTTGCATTATTTTTACACCGTTAGCGTCTGTGATATCCCACATATTTTTGCCTTCTTCTGAAACTGAGAGGTTTGTGATAACAGGATCACCATCAAAGGTGTAAATAGACAAATAACTATTTTTATCAAGCCTCATTTGTTTGACATTTTTTATCGCGTCGTCTTGGATATCTTCCATCATTTCGTCAAGATATTCGCCACACCCAAGATAAAATCCAAGAGGTTTATATACTTTTATAAATGAAGTTTTAGAATATATCTTATCACTTTTATCGCCAGGTTTTTTCCAGTAGCCTGTAACGAAACCTTCCCCAAATTTATTAACTATCTCTATTTCATCTTTGATTACATAATTACCCATATCATCTTTTAGTCCAAGTAAATTTGTACCTTCAACTTCAGGCTTGATTGGGTACAACTCCTCTACACCATTTAGCGATGCAATAAAATAATACCCTCGTTGGTTATTAAATCTAATGGGTCGTAGCGCTTCTTTTACGATTAGCTTTATTTCAGATTGAGATTTCGTATCTTTATATTTTTTGTAAATATTATCAGCAATTGCCCAAGCTTCGTTAGTCCTTTCATAAAGCATACGGTTCATTTTATCATCAAGAAATAAACGAGACAGGTTGATATACTCTACAATTTTATTTGTCTCGTCTGTAGCAATTTGTTTTTGCGTATTTTGAAATTCTTCTCGAAGAAGCTTTGATTTTTTTGAAAACTCAAGAATCTCAATTATAGAATAAGCCGATATCATCAAAAGAATTGATACTAACGATACCAGTTTAATGTATTTTAAGAATAAAGAGGATATTTTATACCGTTTGCTAAATTTCATACGTTTATAATTTTGTCAGTTTAAGGTCGTATGGAACTAACATGCTATACAGTTAAAAGTTTATAAAATTTCTTCCTACTTTCACCTTGTACCTTCTACACATCGATGGTTATTTAGCCTGTATTTCGATGGTTGCTGAACTGGTCGAAGCACAAGCACAACAACCATCGAAATACTCCGCTCAATGCACCGCCTTGTTCCTTCGTAGAAAGTTGACGTGTTCGTTTCATTTGCGTTTACTAACTATACAATCTGTTCAATAATTTTTGCTAAAATAAAAATATCAAAACCTAAATTAAAACAAAAATAATTAATTTTGAATATATTTATGCTTTTTGTATCAACTATTAATACTTGTTATTGATAAATGGTATTATACTTCACGCATTTGCAAAGTTAACCTTATTTTAAAAATAAATATATGAATAATGTTTTAATTGGAATTGATATAGGTGGAACAAACACGGAAGTAGGTGTAATTGAGCTAAATGGCGAAATAATCAAACGCGACAAAATGCCTACACGCAAGCACGGCGCTGATTTTAATGCATATTTAACCGATTTGGTTGAATTAATAAATTCGGCTGTTAAAACATGTGGCAATGTTAAACTCGTGGGCATTGGAATAGGCGCTCCCAACGGTAACTATTTGCACGGAACTATCGAGCAGGCTCCAAACCTTGAATGGGAAGAGGTTGTACCAATTTGTAAGTTAATGTCGGCTTATTTTCCAAATATCCCGATAGAGCTTACCAACGATGCTAACGCCGCTGCAATGGGAGAAATGCTTTTTGGGGCGGCAAAAGGTTACACTGACTTTATCACTATAACACTGGGAACAGGCGTAGGAAGCGGCATAGTGTGCAACGGACAACTTGTTTATGGTCACGATGGTTTTGCAGGTGAAATAGGACACACAACCGTGTATCCTAACGGAAGACTTTGTGGTTGTGGAAGATATGGCTGTATTGAGGCTTACTTGTCAGCATCGGGACTTGCAAAAACCGCCGCAGAATTAATGGTAAAATATCGTACGCCATCAGTTTTAGGTGATATTCCGTTTAATAAAATCACCTCTAAAGACATTTACGACGCTGCGAAAAACGGAGATTGGTTAGCACAAGAGGTTTTTAAAATATCTGGAGAAACAATGGGTTTAAAATTAGCTGATGTGGTTGCTACAACAAGTCCCAAAGCAATATTTTTTACTGGGGGAGTGGCAAAAGCTGGAGATATGCTACTAAAACCAATGAAAGAGAGTATGGAAAAATATCTGCTACCAATATTTCAAAACAAAGTAGAACTATTGCTATCAGGCTTGCCCGGTGTTGATGTTGCTTTGTTAGGAGCGGCGGCGCTTGTTTTAGAGAAAATAAAGTGTTAAATTAGCCTTTTTGAGAGAGTTAAATTAATAATTGTATAATAACAATGGTTACATGCAAAACACCTATTGCGGCATTTGCGGCAAAAGCTATAGAAAAATGGGTTACGGACAGGGTTAAACTTGATTGCAACGACATTCCCGATTATCTAAAAATTAAAGCAGCATGTTTTGTCTCTCTGCACACAGCAGATGGTAGTTTGCGTGGATGCATAGGAACATTAGAACCCAGACATTCATGCTTAGCGCTTGATATAATTGACAATGCAATATCGGCATGCGACAATGACACAAGGTTTAATAGAGTGGAAAAGAAAGAGTTACACGGTTTAATAACTTCTGTTGATGTGCTGTCAGAACCTGAAAGGACTACTATTGAAGAGCTTGACCCTCTAAAATATGGAGTAATTGTGTCCGATGGCATAAGAAGGGGAGTTTTGTTGCCCGCGTTAGAAAGCATTGTTACTGTAAAACAGCAGGTTGATATCGCTAAACGTAAAGCAGGATTATCGCACGTTGATAACAATTTGCTTAAATTTTATCGATTTACATCTACTCGCTATGATTGAAAAAAAAGAGGCGTTTTTTTACGAAAAAAAAAGTGACGGAACAGTAAGATGTAACCTATGTCCACATCATTGCTTGATTAAGCCCGATTGTTACGGAAATTGCAAGGTAAGGAAAAACATCAAAGGAACTTTATATTCAACATCTTACGGTCTGACATGCTCTATAAGATTCGACCCTGTTGAAAAGAAACCTCTTTATCACTACTATCCCGGGAAAGAGATTTTTTCTGTAGGAGGATTTGGTTGCAATCTACATTGCATGTTTTGTCAAAACTATCACATTTCGCAAATTGCTGATATTGAGCTTTCTACAAGCGATATAATTACTCCTACCGAATTGGCGAAACTGTATAAAAAAGAGCAAAAAAATTGTGGATTTTCATTCACCTACAACGAGCCCACTGTAAACTACGAGTTTATATACGAAACCGCCAAGGAGGTCTGTTTACAGCAAATACCTGTTGCATTGATAACCAATGGGTTTATTAATCAAGAGCCTCTTAAAAAGCTACTGCCCTATGTTAACGCACTTAATGTTGATGTGAAATCTTTCTCAGATGAGTTTTACCGAAAACAGTCAGGAGGCAGATTACTACCTGTTCTTGAAACGATTAAAACAGCTAAAGCTCAAAACAAACATATCGAAATAACATTTTTGGCAATAAACAGTTTAAACGATAGCCCTTCAGAACTTAACCTTATGGTTAATTGGATTGCTGACAATGTTGGGAAAGATACGCCTTTCCATATATCGAGATATTTTCCGAACTATAAACTTAAAATTGCGCCAACTCCTGTTGATATTATGATACAATTATACGAAATTGCCTCAAAGAGACTTGATTTTGTTTATTTGGGCAACATTAGTGATTCCGAATATTCAAAAACCAGATGTCCAAGCTGTAATACAATTTTAGTTAAACGTGACGGATACTATTCCAAAGTAACAGGACTAACAGACAAAGGCGCCTGCGTTAAGTGTGGAAATAGCGCCAATTTTGTTTTGTAATAGTCAGAATTTCAATTATTTAATTAAAACTATAAAATATGTCTTGTATTCGAATTCCTATAGCTTCAGGTCGCTTTTATCCTGCTAGTGGAGCGGCTTTAAGAGAAATGCTGTCAGAGTTTGGGCAAATTCATCAGGAGCAGTTAATTACCAGCGGAGAAAACATCATCGGCGGAATTGTCCCACACGCAGGTTACGTATATTCTGGAAAACATGCAGCTGCATTTTTCAATGAAATTAAAGAGAACAAATATGATACTGCAATAATTCTGTCGCCCGGACATACAGGTATGGGTCCTGAAATTTCAATCGACAGCCACGTAGGCTGGCAAACTCCTCTCGGAGTGATCGATGCCGATCGTGAGTTTATTGAATCCAATATCCTTGTAAAAGATAAATCTGCACAAGAGTTTGAACACGCCGCTGAGGTAATTGTGCCTTTTATTCAACACTTTTGCCCGCAGGTGTCTAAAATTGCGGTTATCACCATGAGAAAGCAATCTTTTGAAACTGCAAAAATTGTAGCCAAAGGATTAAGGCAATTTGTCGAGATGAGCAACAAACATATTTTAGTTATCTCCTCGAGCGATTTTAACCATTTCGACAGCGCCGAAGTTGGTAAAAGCAAAGATGAAAATGTCATTCGAAAAATATTATCGTTTGACACTGAAGGGGTTGAAAAAGAGGTAAAAAAACACAATGTCTCTGTTTGTGGTTATGGTCCTATTATGGCTTTAATGCTTTACGCACAAAGTATATCCGAAAAAATTAAATGTAAAATTTTGAGTCGCGGACATTCTGGCGAAGTTTCTAAATCTGATAGTGTTGTTGACTACGTCTCAGCTGCATTTTTTAAGGTATAGTTATTTGTGAAGCATCAATGAATGAAACAAGTTTTAGGTTCAAAAATTTTATCATACATCAAGATAAATGCGCCATGAAAGTTGGTACAGATGGTGTACTTCTTGGAGCTTGGGCGGATTTACCAAACAGTGGACAAGTTTTAGATGTTGGGTGTGGAACAGGGCTTATCTCTTTAATGTTTGCTCAACGTAATCCTATGTTAAAGATCGATGCAATTGAAATAGACGATAAAGCTGCTATTCAGGCTTTTGAAAATGTTTCTATTTCACCATGGAAAGAAAATATAAGGGTAATTAACGACGATTTTTTCAAGTTTAATTTTGGTAACAATAAATATAATTTGATAGTATCAAACCCTCCGTTTTACCCAAAAGGGCATAAATCAGCCTCATTAAGTAGAGATATTTCGAGAAATGATGAGTTTTTTTCGCTAAATGATTTTTTTACAAAAGTCGTGAGATTATTAAACGATAATGGTGATTTAGCCATCATATTTCCATATAACAGGAAAAATGAGGTAGAGAATCTGGCGAAAAACCACGGCTTATACTTTAAATTAGTGTGTGCTGTAAGACCCATTCCCAATAAAGAGTATCACAGAGCGCTAGTGCAACTTTCGATAAAACCGTGTGACACTGATTTTAGCAAACTTGTTATTGAACAAAACGGCAGGCATCAATATAGCCCAGAATATATCTCGCTGACAAGGGATTTTTATCTGAATCTGTAGCGCTTTTATTTTTTGTTAATTGCTAATTGGATACGGCGTTTCGGCTCCGCTCAACGCCCGTGTACCTATACTTTTAACTTTTAACTCAATTTGTCCATAAATCTGGCAGAGTTTATAACAAATCGTTGATGTGTGCCTTTCCCAATTAAACCTTTGGAATCAAAAGCCTCTACTTCAAAATCAACTTTACGACCATCAAAGGCGACTGTTTTGCTTATTGCATACACTTTATCACCTGGTAGTGTGGCTCTAAGATGTTTAACGTTGATTTCAGTACCTACGCTCGAATATCCATCTGGCAAATACATCTCTATACACTTATAAGCTGCATTTTCCATTAATGCGACTAAAGCTGGCGTTGCAAACACTTTTGCTAGTCCTGAGCCATATTCCGTAGCAGTATGTTGATTGTCAACAATTAATTCGGCTCGATATTCAATCCCTATGGGTATTTCTATTTCCATTTTTTTTAGTTTACCAAAATGGGTTTAAAACTCCTCTTCCTTTTACTAAGTTGATAGTACCAAGAACAATATAGGATAAAACAAAGTTTAATGCAGATATTATAACAGAATATATAAATAGCGCTCCAAGAATACCAAGAAACTTGTTTATTCCCGCCGAGTATGTTTCTAATTTTAAATATTGCCAAAAACTACCTAACATCGTGTTCCAGCCTAAAAGCTCTATACCCATTATTATTAAGTTAAAAATCAAAAGAAACAGAACTATTGTAATTAATCCACTTTTTGAACCTGAAATGTCGGGTGGACTCAATTCCATATGCGAAGCAACGCAAAAGGAGAGATAAATAAAAACCCAAAACCTCCAGTTTGTTAAATTTTCAGCGCTAAATATAGCGTTTAAAACGCTCATTGACACGGCTTTAATCGCTGACCATGAGCCCGCTATATTGCCTGTTTGAATATCGCCTACAATATGAAAACCGTGTTTGTTAATCGCTTGTAAGAGTGTTTGAAAATTGGGCATTAAAAAATAGAGAGCAGCATATAATACGAGTGAACCAAAGAGTATTGGACCAATGCCGATGAAAAAGTTACCTATTCTCTGATATATACTTGTAGTTTTATAAGAGTGCTGAACGTATCCTATAGTACCATTCTTAGTGTCAGGGTCATATAACTTTATATCGGTAATCTTATGACGAAATAATATACAAAATATGGCATGTCCAAGCTCATGGATTGGAGTTCCAATCCAACCCGTTACAATAATATCAAATTTTTGTCCTACCGTTTTAACGTAAATTAATCTGGTAAACCTGGCTAGTAGGTACAAAATTAAACCAAAAATAAAGATTAAACCGAGCAACCAAACCAATTGTCCAAGTGTCGTCAAAAAAACACTACCTATAAAATCGAGTACTTTGTTGATGGTTTCCACAGCAAATTTGTTGATAGCTGATAGTTATTAGTTTAAATTTCTCGGCAATTTATACTTTTTGGTATTTTTTATCAAATTTGGACACCTATCACAAGGATATCGTCAACTTGAACATTGTCTCCACGCCAATCAATATTAGCTTGCCTAATAATATCCTTTTGTTTGTCCATTGAAAATGATTGAGAGTCTATAATAAGCTGTTTAAATCGTTTGACAAGAAATTTTTTATCATCCTTGCCTCCAAACTGATCGGTTATACCATCAGTAAAAATGTAAAAACGGTCGCCTTTCTCAATATTGAATTCCCACTCTTTGAACTGCGCCATGACATTTCCTGCTATCTTGCTTGTTATAGGTACTTTATCTCCTTTAATTTCAACGAAATCATCTTGAGTTCGTAAGAATAGAGGTCTAAAAGCTCCTGCAAATGTAAGTTTACTGTTAGCTGTATCAATTACAACAAGTGAAACGTCCATGCCATCATCAGTTTGTCGCGTAGGATTTTCATTTTTTAAAGCTATTTTTAACTTTCTGTTAAGTTGCTTAAGTATATCTGCTGGAGAGGTTGCTCCATTTTGAATTATAATATTGTTGAGCAAATAATAGCCAACTATTGACATAAATGCCCCAGGAACTCCATGTCCTGTGCAATCAACTGCAACAAAGATAAATTTGTTCTTAATACGATGGAACCAATAGAAATCTCCACTTACAATATCTTTAGGTTCAAAGATTATAAAGCTCTCTGGGAAAAAACGCTTAATATCACTAATTTGTGGCAAAATAGAATTTTGAATTCGCAAAGCATAACGTATGCTTTCTAACATTTCGCCCTGTTTAACTTCAAGTTCATTTTTTCTGGTTATGGCAAGATTCCTTTGAAGCTCAATTTCTAACTCATACTGTTTTATTTGAGTAATATCAGTATCGATTGCCACAATATATTTTATTTCATCATTTTGGATAATGGGTGTTAAAGTTGTTTGAAAACAGAGTTCTCGCCCATAAAAATCTTTGCTTTTAACCTCGTACGTTACTTTTGATTTTGTGAATATACATTTATTCAAATTATCTAATATGTTTTGACAAAAACTCGTATCGTAAATCTTGACCTTATGGCGTCCTTTAACATATTCATCATATCCCATTCCTAATTGACTCGTAGAAGATGTGTTAAACCACAATAGAGTCCCCTCAGCATCAAATACATATATAGCATTGTCTGTTTTTGACATTGCTAATTGAAGTCTTTCTAACTCAATATTTTGTTTTTGTAAAAGCTCTTTTTGTTCAGTAAGTTCTTCTGTTCGTATCCCTAATTCTTCATTTTGCATCTCAAGTTCTTCTCTCTGACTTCTCAACTCTTCTGCCTGCCTTATTAACTCTTCGTTCTGAACATTAATATCTGCCGTACGTTTTTTTACAATAATATCTAATTGAAAATTCAGCTCCACTAATCTATTAACCTGATCTCGATACCGGAGAGAAACAGAAAGTATAATCCCAGCTATTACTGCTGCAAAACCTATTTTTAAAACATGTATTGCTAAGAGACTCGGAGCAAGAACACAAAAATCAACATGCAATTTTAGTAAAACAGATATCACAAAAATAATAAGAGATAAGATAATAGGATTTACATATTTTACATTTTTTATTTTTGCATAAATTAAAATAAAAATTAAAAACAATGTACCTGCTGATATTATTGCATACGAGGCAAGATACATGAACGAAGCATAATTACTAAACAAAAAGTAAATTACTGCAAGAGAGATAAAAAACAGACTTACGTACCTGAAAGTTTGATATAATTTTTTGCTTAAACTCTCTATTTTAAAAAAATTATTGAAGTACATCGCTAATAAACCCATTGCTACTGGAATGGTACTTTCACCCATAACAATTAAATGACTTAAACTTTTGTATCTCAAAATTAAAAATGGCGATCCTTCCAAAAGAATAAAAGGTGGAGTTGTAAACAAAATAAAAAATGCAAACAAAATTGGAGTTCTTTTTCTACTGGCTATGCCCATGACGGAGCTCATGATCACAATTAAGGTAATAACTCCTAAAAATAGTCCCGTCACAATTGTGTTGATATAACGATGTTTGTCAAAATCCTCTAATTCTCTGACATGAATTGGAGCCACTAAAGGAAAATCACTCGTTTCAATTTTGATCAAAAAAGCGATATCTTGCCCCGATTCTATATCGAAAATGTGCGTAGATGAATATTTAGAGTATCTTTCAATTTGACTGCCTATGCTATACTTATCGGTTAAAACTGAATCTAAATTATAAAATACAGCATTTATCAAATTGTTTTCTATCTCTAGTATTAATTGCTTGTTTACTGGATTTGCATTTTTGATTTCGGCAACTATCCACGCTGTACCACTAAAGGGTCTAAAGCTAATTTTTTCAGGCGTTACTGTTTGAAACTGATCGTACAACTGTGCAATTTCAGTAACTTTAATTGATTTCGATTTGTCGGTGAAGAGCTTTGTTTTGACATTGATATTACTTGCATCGCTAGCAAATAAATGTGTTCCAATGACAAGAAAAAGAAATGTTCTAAAAAACTTCATTCTCAAAGGTGATTTTTTTGTTAAAAATTTTGCTCAAATAAATCGCTCTCCATAATGTATAATACAAAAATCGCTCCATAAATTTTATTATGATACCACTCTATCTAAAATATGTGAGCCATAAATCATCCTTCTTCAACTTTATCAAAGCTGAATACAGAGATTGCGCATTTTATGCGGGCAAGTTAATAATTTTTTCTTAGTACATGACAAAAATTTTAAAGAAGTCGGAAGTTGGAAGTCGGAATTGTCCTACGGACAAAAAACATGAGCTAATCCAAAAATATGAATCTTCAAAAATCAACCATATAATAAAGACACAGTCTTTCCTAAATGCTTCTTAACTCCTTAATAGTCATTTAGTTAAACTTTCACCAATCACCAACCAGGCAACCCGCGCCACGCACCCAAAAGGAGCATAGACTATTTCAGTGAACCCTACATTAAACAAACGTACTCTATTCGTTTTTTACCCCTTCTTTAAAGTTTTCAATGCCTTGCTCTAAGAACCGTACAAATTCATCGGCATTCAAATTGTAGGCTCTTGGCGGCATAAGTATATTTTCCTCATGATCGAGTAAAACGTAGTACGGTTGGGCATTTACATTGTATTTTGAAATTTGAAAATCGGCATATTTTTTCCCAATTGTCTTTTTCACTTTTCCATCGCGTTCACTAACAACCCAATCTTCTTCGGGCATGGGTGTTTTATCGTCAACGTACAGAGCGACAATAACAAACTCATCGCGAAGTAGCCTTAAAACACGTGGGTCGCTCCAAACATTTGCTTCCATTTCGCGACAGTTGACACATCCGTGCCCTGTAAAATCTATAAAAACAGGTTTTCCAAGCTCTTTGGCACATTTTAATCCTTGTTCATAATCGAAATATCCTCTCAAGCCGTGGGGCAGTTGAAGAAAATCTCCATATTTAGGACTTCCGCATTCGGCTTTATTTACAGTAGTTTTGGTTTCGCTACTACTATATACAGAAATGTTTGCAGTAGATTCGTTGATTATCCGAGGCAAATCAAAGTCTAAAGTTTGTTGTGGCGGCAGATATCCGCTTAGCGCTTTTAGCGGAGCTCCCCACATTCCTGGGAGCATGTATATTACAAAAGTAAAGGAAAGCATTGCCAGAAAGAGTCGTGTTACACTGATATACCCTGAATCAGAGTCGTGTTTAAATTTGAGTTTTCCGAGCAGATAGAAGCCTAATAGGGTAAAACAAATAATCCAAATTGCGAGATAAACTTCACGATCTAATAATCCCCAGTGATATACCTGATCTGCAACACTTAGAAACTTAAATCCTAATGCAACTTCAATAAATCCGAGAACAACTTTCACACTGTTGAGCCATCCTCCTGATTTTGGGAGATTTTTCAGCCACGAGGGGAATAAGGCAAAGAGCGTGAAAGGTAGAGCAAATGCAATAGAAAATGCAAGCATTGTTACTACGGGCTCCCAGATTTCTCCTTGTGTTGACTTAACAATGATTGTCCCAACAATTGGTCCTGTACACGAAAATGAGACTAAAACCAGGGTTAAAGCCATAAAAAATGTTCCTATTACACCTCCCTTATCGGCTTTAGAGTCTGCTTTACTAACCATCCAACTTGGTAACACTATTTCAAATGCGCCAAAGAACGATGCTGCAAAAAACATAAATATTACGAAGAACAATATATTTGGTATCCAGTGGGTTGACAGCCAGTTAAATATATCGGCAGTAACTGACTCTCCACCAAAAAAGTATGTAATAAAAATAATCGCTGCAATTGGTACGGTGTATAAAATAACTATTGAGGAACCAAATACTCCTGCTAAGAATTTTGATTTAGCTTTATCTTCACCGCTTTTAATGAAAAACGAAACAGTCATCGGCACCATCGGGAAGACGCATGGTGTAAGAAGAGCAGCAAAACCCCAAAGTATTGCTTCAATTATTACACCCCAAATAGAACTTCTCTCCCTTGTTCTGTTTTGTTGATCATCTGTGATAGTTGTTTTGGGCTCGTCTTTAACTCTTAGCTCAAATTCGTGTTCAGAGGGTGGGATACAATTTTCATCATCACATGCCATAAACTCTACATAGCCCTTAATAACTGCATTTTCGTCACTCACTTTCACTTTCTGAACGAATATTGCCTCATTAGCGTAATAGCGAGTTGGCACACCTGCCATTGGATCTTCTTGTTCAATAACCTTAGAGAGTTCTTCAACATTGCCTATAAACTCGACGCCTTCGGTTGGCTCAAAAACAAAGCTTGTTGGAATAGAAATATTTCCCTCTGGCAAAAATTGAGAATACAGGTGCCAACCTTTGTCAATACTTGCAGTGCCAGTGATTTCATAAATGTCTGCTTCGACTTTATCAACCTTAAAATTCCATTTTACAGGCTCTAACACCTGACTGAAAACAGACATAGATAGTGCGCTCAAAACACCAACAAATGTTATCAAAATAAATTTTCTCATAGCGAATTTAATTTATATAAAATTCAAAACTGTTAGCTCCAACAAATATGTTGCCACTTTTGCAAAGTTTTTACTATTAATTAATAAACAAAACTGATTTTATTTGAAAGATATCGTCTTGACACATAACTACACTAATTACTGCGTAATCTGGTATAATGACATAAATTGTGTCGCAAATATAGTTTTATTTAGGAGTTTTTTGTGTAATTTGTTTCTTTAAACGCTCAACAAATTACCTTTTCTGTCGTGTACCTGCCATTCTAAGTAGGCGCTCGAAGGGTCTGAAATTAATTTTATCCAGATCTTATATTTAAAACGCCATTTCCATAATAGACTTACTACTCCTTTTGTAATATATGCGTGAAAATATGGGTGTACTCTTATTATAATTACTTTGGTTTTCGATACTTTTGCGTAATAACTTATTTTATTTTCTAATTCGTCAGATAATAGAACTGTTGGTTGCACTTCTCCTTTTCCGTGACATGATGGACATGTTTCAACTGTTTCAATATCCACTACAGGGCGCACACGTTGTCTGGTTATTTGCATCAATCCAAACTTACTTATTGGTAGTATTTGATGTTTTGCTCGATCTTTCTCCATTGCACTCTTCATGAATTCATATAGTTGTTGCCGATGTTCTTGATCATTCATATCAATAAAATCAATTACCACGATACCTCCCATATCGCGTAATCGAAGTTGATGTGCAATCTCTTCAGCGGCTGAAATATTAACTTCGAAGGCGTTGTTTTCTTGTCCTTCTCCGGATTTATTTCTGTTTCCCGAGTTAACATCTATTGCATGTAGGGCTTCTGTGTGCTCTATGACCAAATATGCACCTTTTTTAATTGCGACCGTTCTTCCGAAGTGAGATCTGATTTGACGGCTTACACCAAATTGCTCAAATATTGGAGCTTTCCCTTGATAGTTTTTGATTATTTTTTGTTTATCCGGAGCTATTTCTACAATGTATTCCTTTAATTGGTTATATACGTTTGTATCATTAACAAAAATATTGTTAAATGAGTCATTTAATAAATCACGTAACAGCGCTGTTGTTCTATTGACTTCGCCGAGAATAAGCTTTGGAGGTCTAACTCCTTTGATTTTGACTAACGAACTTTCCCATCTCTCAATTAAATCTCTGAGTTCTTGATCTAAATTGGCTACTCGCTGTGTTTCTGCAACTGTACGAATTATCACACCATAATTTCTTGGTTTAATGCTTGTCAGAAGATTTTTTAACCTAATTTTTTCTTCATTAGATGTAATTTTTTGTGAAATATTAATCTTATTAGAAAAAGGCATCAATACGATGTTACGACCAGCTATACTAATCTCGGAACACAATCGTGGTCCTTTTGTCGAGATTGGTTCTTTTGCTATTTGTACCGCTATGATTTGCCCTTCAACAAGAACGTCAGAAATTTTTCCATTTTTATCGATATCGGGCTCGGATTTTATACGACTTAACGGAACAATAGATTTTCCCTGATGTGCAGCTGATATGACTTTATTTAACGAGCGAATTTGTGGACCTAAATCAAAATAATGGAGAAACGCATCGCGTTCGTGTCCTATGTCAACAAATACTGCGTTTAGTCCGGGCATTATTTTTTTTACTCGTCCTAAATAAATGTCTCCGACAGAAAAACGGTCATCGCTCCTGTCTTTGTATAGTTCGACAAGTTTTTTATCCTCAAGAAGAGCTATTGTAATTTCTGATGTTGCCACATCTATAATAAGCTCTTTTGTAATACCCACAATAATAAAATGTTACGATTTTTTTTATAATAGTTGTATCCCCAAAAAACGAAAACCTAAAGAGCTATGCTCGATAGGTTTACGGGAAAAATTGGTACAGTTGCCCGTAATTAAGTAAAAGGCAACTATTTTTTCTTTTTGTGACGATTTTTTCTTAATCGTTTTTTTCGCTTATGTGTAGCCATTTTGTGGCGTTTGCGTTTCTTTCCGCTTGGCATTGTCCAACTCTCCTATTTCTTTACTTTTACGTTTTCTTTAACCTTGTTAACAAATGCTTTTGCAGGCTTAAATGCCGGGATGTAATGCTCAGGAATAATAATAGTTGTTTGTTTTGAAATATTACGAGCCGTTTTCTTTGCTCTTTTCTTCACTATAAAACTTCCAAATCCGCGTAGGTAAACATTTTCGCCATTTTCTAATGCCATTTTTATGGTTTCCATCGCTGCTTCAATGGTTCTCTGAACAACCAATTTCTCGATCCCTGTGTTCTTAGACACTTGGTTTACAATATCTGCTTTTGTCATTTTGATAATTTTTTTACTATTAATATTATTATATGATTTTTTAACTGAGCTACAAATATAGAATTTTATATTAAATAAATAAAACTATGGTAGAAAATATTTTTCATTTTTATACTGATTTTTAAACAATTAATACCGAACATACTTTTTTTGACTACTTAGAACTTGCCGTCAACTTGCTGATACTGTGTTTGTTATAACTGAAAATTTATCACTTATTAGCGTTCAAAAACTCATTAACCTCAACTCCTATTTCAATAACTTTAGATGGTAATCCGTTACTGTCAAAAACTGGGTGCGCAAAAGCTTTTATTGCAATGATCTTATTTGTTGATGTTTTGCGCTTCAATAATCCTTCATAGGATTTCCCACTATGCATCGTTTCCCAAAACTTTTTATATGACTCTTTAGATGCATAGTCTTTATTATCAAAAAGTATGCTATGATGTTTACCTATGAGGTCTTCAGAAGAGTGTCCAGTTATGCTACGTAGTTTACTATTAGCTGATATAATTATTCCATTAAAGTCATACTCCATCATTAATACTAGCCCATTTATTGCGTTCATTCTCGACTCCATTTCAATTTCCTTACGAGCCATCTCCTCTTGTGTAGCCAATAGCTCTTCCATATTTTGTCGCATCTCTTCTTCTTGCGATTGCATTTGCTCAGCCTGCTCTTGTGACTTTTCTAATAAAATACGTGTTTGCTCATTGATTTTTACAACAGATAGAGTGCTGGCAACGTTTTGACAAACTTTTTCTAAAAATTCTATTTGATAATCTGTAAAAACATTAAATGATGCTAGTTCCAATACACCTAATGATCCTGCTTCATATTTTAATGGAACTATAACTATAGATGTGGGATTTGCGTCGCCCAAACCTGAGCCTATTTTAATGTAGTCATCGGGAACTTGCGTAAGAAATATTGTTTGTTCTTCATGAAAACATGCTCCTACTAAGCCTTCGCCAATCAAGATTTTGCCGGATGCCGACTTTTGTCTGTCCCAAGCATAGGCTTTAACCATTTCTAGGTATTTTTCTTCTTCATTATCATTGTTCAATAAATAAATTGCACCCTGATTTGCATTGAGATATTTTACAAAGTTTTTTAATAGTTCTCTAAGCAAATTGTCTTGATTGTCGCTGCTCTTATGAAGGATATCGCCAAAAAGCGCAATGCCATCATTTGCCCACACTCTCTTTCGTTCTTCTTCTTGACGATTTTTCTCTTCTTCTCTAGCCTTGACAAGGCTTCCTTGCATTTCGATTAATGATTTTCCAAGCTCATCATTATCAGATAGTAATTCAAGTTGAGTAGTATAATCTCCTTGACCTATTTTTGTGGCAAAATGCGATTTGTTGGCAAGCCCCCTAATAGAGTAGTTCAGAGCGTTTGCCATCTCTTCAATTTCATCTCCAGTGTAAAGAGATAGTGCCATATCTTCATTTATCTCACCAAGACTAAGTCTGCCTAAGGTTTTAGTTATCAAAGAAATAGGACGAGTCAAACTATTTGATACAAAAACAACTATCAGTACCATTATTAATAAGCCGACAAAACCAACAATAAATGAGATAATTATACTTTTATTAGCCTTATCATTAATTACTTTCATTGGAACGGAATAGGCTAACGACCAAGTTGATCTAGAATTACCCACTTTTACTGGCTCAAAAACTGTTAAATAGTCTTCATTGTCTCCTTTAGAGTGTATATAATAAGTCTCTTTTTCATTTTTAATTATATCTAACAATTTATATGTCTTTACCTCATCGGGATATTCGTCTATTAAATTCTTAAAAATCAACGATGTGTCTGGATGTGCAGCAATTACTCCTTTAGCCGAGACTAAAAATGCATAACTGCCTTCATGGGGTTTTATATTCTCTAATAGTTTTTGTAGGTACTCTAATGTTATATCGACACCTATAATTCCAATATATTTTCCATCCTGTTGAATTGGAGCGGCTACGGTTGTCATAAGGCGACGTTTATCTTCTTTCAACACTTCATCGAGATATGGTTCAAATATATCTTCAACATTATTTTTTTTAAACTCAGCGTAAACTTCAGGATCTCCTGTTAAGCTGCGCCTTTCCATTGCATTACGTATTATATCATTCTCACGATAAACTGTTATACAAAACCGACCGTATGTTTTGTTGTATCCTGGTATATAACTATAAAGTTCCCAGCTGTCCCACAATGTGTATATGTGCGGATTATTCTCTACAATAGGAATGTACATTGACGTGAAAAATTGCTGCCATGTGGTGGTGTCTAATTTGTTGAACGCAGATAGACCTTTAGCTAAAGTGCGAGCAAGCGAAAGATCTCTTTCAAAAAAGAGTTGTATTTTCTGTGCTGAGTTTTCGGCAACTAATTTAGCGTTATCAATACTATCTTCGATCATTATCTTACGCGACCGCACTAAAATGTATCCGATTGAAATTGAATAAAGAAGAGTCGATGCGGTTAAAATAAGTAATAAAATTTTTCCTTTAATTTTTAATTTAACCTTCATATGTTTTAATTTTATCTGTTTGAGACCACATGAAACCTATACGTTTTATAATCAAACTATTACGTGTCAAACTTGGGTTGACATATCCATTCTACAATTTCTAATTATTCTAATGTACAATAATACCAAAAATTATTGATATATAACATTTTATTTTTAGTATTTATATCCTTTCTGATTTTATTTTACATGTGATATACATGAGCTATTAAAGTAGAGGCTCTGTTTTTCTCAATGTTTTATAATTTACAAATTTATCACAATCCAAAATACCATGTTGCTATTGAAAAATAAATCATAACACCGCATATATCTGCAATAGATGTAATTAATGGTGCGCTTGCTGTAGCGGGGTCTAATTTGAATTTTGTGAAAACAAACGGTAATAGCAGCCCTATAAGGCTTCCGGTTATTACCGTTAACACCATTGTGAGACTAACAACCAAAATTATTTCAGGCGAACGGAATAGCGCTATTAAAACAACTCCTACTCCCATTGTAATTCCCAATAATAATGAGACTATTAATTCTTTGCCTAAAAGTCTTGCCCAATCGTTCATTTTCACATCTCCCGTAGCTAATGAGCGGATCATCAAGGTAGCTGATTGGGCGCCCGCATTTCCCCCACTGCCTATTAACAAAGGGAGGAAAAATACGAGAGAAACCGTAGTTTCAATAACATTTTCAAAATTAGAAATTGCGGCGCCTGAAAAGACATTCATAAAAACGAGCGCTGTCAACCATAGTACTCGTTTTTTATACAGATGTGCAACTGTGGCTTTCAACGGGTTAATAATGGCATCTTGAATAGAACCGAATTTATGAAAGTCTTCTGTTGACTCTTCTTCGGCAATGTCCATCACGTCGTCAAAAGTTATAATTCCAAGCAATACTCCATTTGTATCAGTCACTGGTAATGCTACTCTGTCGTAGTCTTGAAAGGCGCCGATAGCTACCTCTTGATCGTCATATGCATTTAAAGAAACAAACCTATGATCCACTATATCACTTATGGCTTGGTCTGGCGATGCTAGGATTATCTCTTTTATTCTGATGTCGTCGATTAGTCTCCAGTCGTCATCAACAATATATATTACATTTAGTGTTTCGGAATCTCTTCCATATTTTCTAATGTGGCTGAGAGCCTGATCCACAGTATAATATTCTTTAATTGCAACGTATTCAGGTGTCATCAAACGCCCTATACTATCCTCAGGGTAGCCAAGCAACTTAGTTGCAATTTTTCTCTCCTCTGGTGATAATAACTGGATTAGCCGTTGGGTAATTGTTCCTGGCAACTCTTCAAGAAAAGCTGTACGGTCGTCAGGATCGAGGTCGTTTAATAGACTAGAAATAGTGCGAACATTTTTAGCAAGTCCCTCGACTATTCTCTCTTGATTTCTGTGTGGTAAATGTTGGAAGGTTTCCTTAGCTTGTTCTCTTGAAAGTAAACGAAACATTATAATGTCATCGTCTTCATCAAGTTCTTCTATAAATTCTGCGATTTGGAATGCATCAAATAGGGTCAGCTCCTTTTTTAAAGTTTTCCACTCTTTGTTTTCTATAAGTTCGTGGAAATCGGTTATTTGTTCTACCATGATATATAGTCTCCTTACCACTCTGCAAGGATTACATGGTAATTCTTACAGAATATTAATTATTGCAACTAAAATACGGGCCTTCGTCCATGAATTTGTTTTATTTTAATTCGGGTGCAAATTTAATTAATTTTTTAAATTTTGGTTTTGCTGATTGTTTTTTATTTTGGTAGATTCAACTTTATGAGAGACGCCATAACATAACGTCTATATAATGCATTGGTATTCAATCAACTAATCATTCGTTGTTAATTGCGAAAGATACATTTAGAAAAAGAGACGTAGCACGCTCTGTCTCTACTTTTACCTTTCAACTTTTAACTTAATTTGATTAGGGATTGTATAGCTTTACTAACACCATTTGAATTATTGGATGGGACAATATGGTAACGTTCTTTAAGCTCGGGATGTCCGTTTTCGACCAATCGTGCGTGTCCTGCATAATCTAAAAAATCGACATCATTATAGTCGTTGCCGATTGCCAAAACTTGGTCTTTATTAATTTTTAATTTACTGCAAAGCCAATGAACGGCATCGCCTTTACTTACATTTGGAGGGAATACCTCCATCCAGATCATAGTATGATCAATTGGAGAGGTTGTTCTAATTACCTTAAAATCTGTTAGTTTGCTTTTAACACTGTAGAATCTGTCAATATCATCTTCCATAATGGATAATAGTTGACAGGCATTTTCAAAAATAGGCTCGGAAAAATCGACAGGTGCGCAATGGTCACTGTAAAAATTGCAATAGTTTGTAAACTCAATATTGTCGCTATTTATCTGGTGGTAATAGAATTTGTGATTTTCTGGTATTGGGAAATGGACTGTAAAATCTAATTTTTCTTGTCTAAAAAGTTTTATTACTTCCTCGGTTTGACTAGCTATTAACCCATTACTTATCAACAATTTATGGCTTCTATAGTCTATTATGCCGCTTCCTGTACTGAAAACAACGTAATCGAACGGAAAATCTTTTGGAACGACTTTCGAAATTGAATATAGACTGCGTCCTGTTGCTGCAACTCGTACAACTCCTTTCTTTCCGAGTCTCTCAAAGGTATTGCAGTCTGTGTAATCGATTGACTTATCGTCACGTAACAAGGTTCCATCTAAATCGGTTACAACCATTTTTATAGTCATAGAGATAGTTAAAAGTTAAAAACAATTAGCAATGTGCAATGAACAATTACGAATTATGAATTACGAATTATGAATTATGAATTATGAATTATGAATTATGAATTAAGAGTCTCTCATAAAGTTAAAAATTTGTAAAGTTAAAAAACTAACATGTTTAATATAAAATAATTATCTTTTATTCACTGAACATTAATACCGATTGGACATGCTAAAATTAGAAATTAGAAGTAAAAAATCCAAAATCTGTGTAAATTCGTTTAATCCGTGTATTCTGTGTTCCAAAATCCAAAATCCGAAATTTCTCATTTGGTTTCATTATCGAACTCATCTTGGTATTAAAAGCTCACGTTTATTTAAGTTTGTCTAATTTTCCCTCTACGGTCATTTCGACATTTTTTTCCATTGAAGATGGTAATTTAAAATTGAAATCTAACAAATTTACTGTAAGTTTAGTTTTTCCATAGACGGCTTCATCACCAATATCTATCTGCACATTGGCTTTAACTTTATTGGTGGTTCTCCTAAATGTTAGCTCTCCAGCAACTTCAGCGTTATATTTGCCTTTTTTATTAAAATCTATATTTGAAAGATTTGTAATATTTCCTTTAAACGTTGAGTTAGCGAAGTGTGCATTTTTTTTAAAATAATCGTTGAACTGTTGTTGTGCGAATGGACCAGAGAAACGGAACGAAAGCATCACGATATTAATTTGAACAGCTCCTGTTTTGGTATCTACAGCCATTGCAACCATTTTGTTCTCAGCCTGCATCTCTCCGTGCGGCGCTTTGTATTTCGCTTTAAGAATACCTTTTTTTGTGATATATCGCTGTGCTTCGACATTATTTATACCAATAATGAATATCGACATCAACAATATTTGTAGTAATTTTTTAATCATCGTCTTAGTTTTTAATTAGATTTTTCAACAACAGTAGCAAATTCAATCAATACATCATTTCCTGTAAATCCAGTGCAGTAGCCCTTTAAAATGACGTTATCTCCTTTTTCCAAGTTGTCTGTTTCCTTCTCATGAAGTTCAGCACGGATTCCTTCAAATCCAAACAAGCCTTCATTAAGATACATTACAACAATTCTTCGATCATCAGCAAATTCGACGGTATCGACAATGCCCTCAACACTAATGACCTCGCCATTGAATTTTTTTGCAGCGGAAAGATCATCTTTAACGAATGCGGAGTACAACTCTGCTGCAGTTAGTTGCACTTTAGACTCCATAGTAGTGTAATCGTCTTTTTCGAAAGAGTTGATATAAATAATCACTGCCAGTATGAAGAGGATAATCAAAATTACCACTCCTATCAGTACTTTTTTAAATGTTTTCATATAGTTGAAAGTTAAAAGAAGTTGGTGTTGCAATTTGCTGTTAGTTTAATACTATTTTATTATTACGCTTAATTAATTTTTACTTAGTTTAATCAAAAAAATAGCGATAATTAAATCATACAAATTTAGAATTTTTATTTAACATTATCAAACACTACTAACTACCTTTATTGTTGATCACCTTAGTACATGACAAAAATTTAAAATTATTTGTATATTATTGTAAATTAGGGGCTTGAGAAACATGTAACAAATAGTTTTACACGCTAACCGAGCAGAGCCTCAATACTCCGCTTAAAGACCACTCTTCGACAGGTTCAGTGACTGTGATACGTCGGCTGAGTTTATGTTTCGATATACTCAACAACCATCGAAGCCAAAGTCATAGGCAACCTATAATGAAAGGTCGCTTCGACAAGCTCAGCGACCGAGTATGTCGCATTATTCACGCAGGTTATGTTTTCAATGTTCAGACACATGCATTGTGTCTATATGCCCAAATCGCCCACACCATCACGTTCAACGCATCATTAATTGTTTTTTTGTCATGTACTAAGGTTGATCACTCAACTTTTTTTTAAAATTTAACGATAGTTTTAATTTATATTTATTCTAAAAAAGGATATTTTATCGAAATTTATCATGTGTTTTAAGAACATTTTTCTATTTTTGGGCGTTAGAATACCAAAATGGCTTAAAAGTTGTGACATTTTTTTGATTATAATGTTCAAAGAAATGCTAGTTTAGCCGTGTTTTGTGTGTAAATTTACTAACATAGAAATAATTAATATCAAACAAATAATTCAAATTACTATGAGACATTTAATGAAATTGCTGCTCTTGACATTTATTGGAGTGTCAAGTCTTGGTACCCTTAGGGCTGTGCCAGCCTATCCAGGTATAATAGAGCAAAAACAGTCAGATGGCACAACTTTAAACTACTATCTATTTGGAGATGAATATTTTAGCTGGGCGAGAACTACCGACGACTATACAATTAAACGTAATGCTATTGGTGATTATGTTTATATGATGAAAGATTCATATGGTGATTTGGTTTTATCAGAAGTGATTGCTCACGATCCTGAATCAAGGTCAAATGCCGAATTACTATTTTTATCGAGTATAGAGACTAAAATGTTCTACAGCGAAAGTCAAATGTCAATTGTGCAACAAGCAATTGCTATTAAAAAAGCCGAAGATGAAAAAAGAAGTAGAGCATTTCCAACAACTGGGAATCGTAAATTAATTTGCATACTAATAGGATTTGCCGACAGACCTTTTGTAAAAACTCAAGCTGAATTTAACGCTCTCTTTAATGAGATAGGTTATTCAGCAGGTGGCGCCACAGGTAGTGTTAAAGACTACTATTTAGAAAGTTCATATAACCAATTCAACTTAACTGTTGATGTAGCTGGACCATATACTGCTAGTCAAAATATGGCTTATTATGGTGCAAACAATGCAAGCGGTAATGATGTAAACCCTCGAGCATTGATAAGAGAAGCAGTAAACTTGGCCGATCCTCACGTCAATTTTGCTGAGTATGATAATGATAATGATGGATATGTTGATGGGGTTTACGTTATTTTTGCAGGCTATGGTGAAGAAGCAGGAGGAGGAGCTAACGCTATTTGGTCACACGCATCTACCATCCCAGCAATGTATAAAGATGGCGTATATATTCAAAGATATTCTTGTTCTCCTGAACTAAGAGGCTCAAGTGGTCAAAACATTACCGATATAGGTGTTATATGTCACGAATTTGGACACGTTATGGGCGCTCCCGACTATTATGACACCAATTATGCAACAGGTGGTCAGTTCTCTGGGACAGGAGATTGGGATATGATGGCAGGAGGTTCATGGAATAACAATGGAATCACACCAGCACACCATAATGGTTACACAAAAACCAAAATATATAATTGGGCGCCGGCTGTTGTTTTAAATCAACCTGCTTCAATCACTATTGAGCACGCAGCTTTCAGCTCAACAAGTTTCTATCAAATAAATACAACAACAAGTGGTGAGTATTTTTTAATTGAAAATCGTCAAAAACAAGGATTTGATGCATACATACCTGGCGAAGGTATGATTATATACCATGTTCACTCAGGTGTAAATCATGTTGGTAATAGCATTAATGCAACACATCCTCAAAGAATGTATCCTGTTTGCGCTTCAGCGATAACAGATCCAACATCAACTCCATCTTCATACGGGAACATCAACAGTCAGGGTTGCGCTTGGCCCTATAGCGAAAAAAACTCATTTACCGATCAGTCTATCCCAAGTTCTAAGTCGTGGGCTGGTAACAATACAAACAGACCTGTAACCAACATAACAAGAAATTATACAGAGAGAACTGTTTCTTTTGATTTTATGGGAGGAGAGGGTAATCCTACTGTTTTTGAAGCGACAGCGCTCGGTAATTCTGAAATTCAAATAATGTGGAATCATACCACTGTAAATAATATGGTTCTAGCATACAGTCCTTCAGGAATGTTTGGAACACCAACAAGTGGCACTAACTACACAGTAGGCAGCGCTATTCCGGGCGGAGGCATAGTTATTTATGCTGGAACAGACACATCGTTTATACATCAAAATATAAATGCAGCAACAGCTCACTACTATAAAATTTGGGCACGGAAAAATAACACCCCAGAATATTCGTCTGGAGTGATGACTTTTGCATACACTAATTGCGGAAAAGTTAACCGTTTCCCATTTGTTGAAAACTTCGGAACTAAATTGTGTCCTCCGTGCTTTACAGTTGTTGACAGCATAGGAGAAAATAAGGTATGGTTGTTTGACAATCCCAGAAACAGACCTTTCCAATCGACAACAGGAGCCAACGGATTTGCAATTTTGGATAGTGAATACTATGGGTCGGGAAATTCTCAAAATTCGCAGATGATATCTGGTTTATTCGATTTTAGTGAATATGAAGCCGTTAATGTGTCATTCGAGCATTTCTACAGCCACAGAAACAGTACCGCAAGATTTTTCTATAGTACAGACGGAGGAGAAACATATCAACAAATAGCAGCTTACACATCTACAGTTGGTTCGTTTGCATCTCCAGCTACAGCGACATTTAACCTATCATCACAACTGGCGGGACAAAGTAATGTTAGATTCAAATGGAGCTATACAGCAAATTTTGGAATATACTGGTGCATTGACGATTTTACAGTTATGGCACAAAACCGCAAAGTCATGTCGATAAAACACCTAAATAAAACGTATGAAAATGGAGGAAAAGTAGTTGACTATGAAACTGTTAATGTTGGAAGTTCGAAAAACTACAGCTTCTATATTCACTCTATAGGCGATTTACCGTTAACTGTATCAAACCCAACTGTTAATTCGAGCAAATATACGATTACTACTAACCCTGCACCAACTATCCAAGCGGGAGACAGTTCCTTGTTTGTTGTTAAATATCAACCCACATCAGCCGGAACTGATACTGTAGTTGTAACAATTAACAACAATACACCAATAAACAACCCGTACAGATTTACACTTAAATCTAATGTTGCCAATCAGTTTAACGCAACATTTACAATTAACGATGGTCTTGACCCTGTCGAAGGAGTATCAATTGCACTTACTGGTTACGGTTCACAAACAACCAACTCAAACGGACAAACTACATTCAACAATGTAGAAGCAGGTGTTGATATTTCGTTTACAGCTTCCAAAACAGGGCATATAACTACTACAGGGACAATTAAATTAATTGACGCCAACACTAATTTTACCGTTACTGTTCCGAGAACTGACGTTGATATTACTTTCCATTTAAAAAACTCTACTGGAGGAAACGTAATGAATGCCAGAGTAACAGTCGAAGGATATGGTCAACAACCCACATCCGGAGGTAAAGCTACATTTACTTTGCCACCACTTACTGATGTTGACTTTACTTGCACGGCTACTAATTACGTAACCTATACTGGAACCATAAATACCGGAACCGCAGACCGAACAGAAGTGATAGTAATGGAACGGGTAACTTATACAGTAACAGTAAATGTTAAATCAACAACTGGAGTACCTATAGCGGGAGCGCTGGTAATTCTTGGCGACTATCCAGATTACTATACTAATTCAGAAGGTGTGGCTTTAATTACAGGCGTTTTACCTACAAACTCTGTTAATCTTTGGGTAGGTAAGGAGGGATACGAAACTTATTCAACCACAGTTAAAATTTCAGGAAACAGTGTGTTTGATGTGGGCTTAACTGTTGGTATTAAAGATGACCTTTTTGAAGAAATTCAAATATTCCCAATTCCAACATCAGGTGTTTTACAAATTAATAATATTGGAGTACCTGCAAATTATAATTTGGTTGATATAAGCGGAAGAGTTTTATTAAACGGAACCCTTCAAACAGGAGATAATTTAATAAACCTTGGACAACTAAATTCCGGAATTTACCATATTACACTGATATCAGACGGAATGCAGAAAACTTATAAGATAGTAAAACAATAGAGTTACTAACAGAAAAACGGAGGAGATTTTCCTCCGTTTTTTCATTAATGTTAAAAAATAGAGATACACAACATTTAATAAAAACGGAGCCAACTAAAACATTGTAAAAAGTTGGCTTTGTTGTATCTTTGGGCTTTTATACCGATTGGACAGCTACTATAGTCCAAACTTCACTATTGTTTGGACTATGTATCTGTAACATTGGTATTTACAATTGTAAAATTTTAATAAGATTGAACTATTTTAAAATTACAATTGGTATTATGAGCACCGTTGTTTATAACACAATTCTTTCATTTATAATTGCCGGTGTGTGGATCTCGGTTTCGACGTGGATTGCGGAACGTCTTGGAACTAAATTGGGTGGGGTGCTGGCTCTACTTCCAAGTACGATTTTAGTTTCATTGCTGTTTGTAGCTATCACTGTCGGTAAAGAGTATGCTGCTAATGCAGCATTGTCAGCGCCTTTGGGAATGGCGCTGAACTCTATTTTTTTAACGGTCTTTGTGTTCACTTTAAACAGAGGTTTAATAAAAGCTACAATCATTTCATTGATTGTGTGGGTATGCTGTGCAATGTTTTTTCAACAACTTAATATACAGTCGGTTATTGTTACTACTACTATTTTTATTGTAATAATGTCAACAACTTACTTTATTTTGGAACATGTTGCGAAAATAAAATCTGTAACAAAACGAGAACAAAAATTTCGAATTTCACTAATACTGTACAGAGCTATTTTTGCAGGCTCAGTTGTTGGCACAACTGTAATTATAAGCCAATTTGCTTCACACTTCTGGACAGGCATTTTCAGTACATTCCCCGCAGTAATGCTAACAAGTATGGTTATTTTAACACGTTCCCAAGGGAAAGATTTTGCACGTGCCACTGCAAAGACCATGATTCTTGCAAGTGGCAACATTGTTGTTTACGCTTTTGGAATCAACTATTTATATAAAACTATGAACCTTGCTCTTGCTACTTTTCTTTCTTTTATCTTTGCCGTTATTTATATTTTGATTTTAATGCCGGTACTAATTCGTTCTAAGTAATGTTTGATGATACTTATTATATGAAAGCTGCTTTTCGCGAAGCCTTAAAAGCATACGAGGCTGACGAAATTCCCATAGGCGCTGTTATAGTAGCCAACAATCGTATAATTGGCAAAGGACACAACCAAACGCAAAAGCTAAAAGATGTTACGGCACATGCCGAAATTATTGCAATATCATCGGCTACAGAAGCTCTTGGAGCCAAATATTTAGAGGATTGCACCCTTTATGTTACTTTAGAACCGTGCGTTATGTGTGCTGGCGCTCTTTTTTGGGCTAAAATAGAACGCGTTGTTTTTGGCGCACCAGATATGAAGTTTGGAAGTAGCAAGTTTGGCAATTTGTATCATCCGAAAACTATTGTTAAAGGAAACGTTATGGCTGATGACTGCGCAGACCTGATTAAAGATTTTTTTCAGAAAAAGAGAGGGTCATTACACTCTAATAAGTTTTAACTGCAAGATATATTACCTTATAATTGAAACATTTATCGATAAATTCATATAGGATAATATTTAAAATATTCGATTTGTTTACCTAATTTTGTAAAAAAAACAAAAAACGGAACAGTTTTTCTGCTTCCAAAGTATCAATATTGATATCCATTTTGTTTGTAATCGAACATGAACATAAACGCTAATAACAGAAAACGAATAGTTTATTTGACTTACGATGGGCTAACCGATTCTCTCGGACAGTCTCAGATTATCCCATATTTAAAAGGGTTGTCAAAATTAAACAATAAAATTACTATTGTTAGTGCAGAAAAGAATGAGGCTTTTTTAAGAAAAAGTGAGGAGATAAAATCTATTCTTGACCAGAATAAAATTGCATGGATACCAATAAAATACACAAAAAAACCTCCTGTACTTTCGACTGTAAACGATATTTATAAACTCTCAAAAAAGTTAAAAAAAATATACAAAAATGAGGGTTTTGATATAGTACACTGCCGAAGCTACATTACGTCAATTGTTGGATTAAAGTTCAAAAAGAGATATGGCGTAAAATTTATTTTCGATATGCGAGGATTTTGGGCTGACGAACGTATAGACGGCAATATCTGGAACTTATCAAATCCGTTGTACCGTTTGGTTTACAAATACTTCAAAAACAAAGAGAAAGAGTTTATAGAAAACGCCGACCACGTTGTAAGTCTTACAAATACAGCGATAAAAACTATTAACAGCGACTTTGGTGTTAAAATTTTAAATACACGCTATTCGGTTATTCCATGCTGCGCCGACCTTGACCATTTTCAAAAGACAGATAAAAGCAAAACAGACAGAGACACTTGGAGAAAAAAGTTAGGTATTGAACAAGACACTTTTGTATTAACATATTTAGGCTCTTTAGGAACGTGGTATTTAACCGAAGAGATGGTTATTTTTTTTAAAATATTGGTAACCAAATTTTGTCCAAACTCTGTTTTCTTGGTTGTTACACACGACAATATAGAGATAATACACAAATCTGCTATAAAACATCAATTACCGTTAGATTTAATCAAAACGATACATGCCGACAGAAGCCAATTGCCTGAAATTCTATCTGTTAGTGATGTGGCTGTTAGCTTTATAAAGCCTTCATTTAGCAAAAAAGCATCGTCGCCAACCAAATTAGCCGAGCTATTCGGATTAGGAATACCTGTTTTTAGCAATATAGGTGTTGGCGATATCGAAGATTATTACAGACCTGTAAAATCCTTGATAGTTAAAGATTTTGAACACGAAACCCTTTATAATGTTTGGAATAGTTACTTTTCATCGGGTAAGGTTGATGAAAAAACTTTGGTTGATATCGCACATAAATACTTTTCTTTAAATTTGGGGGTCGAAAGATATAACAAAATATATCACAATCTATGAAATAAGGTGCAAGGTACAAGGCGCAAGACAAAGCAATGAGATATTGCTAATTGATAATTGATAAATGATAAATGATAAATGATAAATGCTTTTAACTTTTAACTCAAAAAAAGTATGAAGAAAAAACGTATTCTATATTTAGTTCCTCACAGAATGGGACGTTCGCCGGGACAACGCTTTCGTTGCGAGCATTTTATTCCCTTTTTAAAGGAGTCGGGATACGAAATAACATACTCAAACATTCTTAGCGCATGGGACGATAAATACTTTTATAGTCACAGAAACTATTTCATAAAACTATTTATTGTTGTTAAAAGTTTCATAAAACGCGTTCGAGATATTATTCGCGTAAAAAATTATGATGCTGTTTTCATTTATCGCGAGGCATTTATGATGGGGACAGTATTTTTTGAACGCATTGTAAAATGGTTAGGAGCGCCAATTATATTTGATTTCGATGATAGCATTTGGCTAAACGACACATCGCAAGGAAATCAAAACGTAAAATGGCTGAAACGTCCATCAAAAACCGCCGATATTTGTAAACTTGCCACAACTGTAATTGTAGGTAACTCATATTTAGCACAGTATGCCAAACAATATTCTAAAAACGTATTTATCATACCCACGACAATTGACACTGATTACCATAAACCAGTGGAGAAAACCTTAGAAAATAAAAATTCAGTTATTATCGGGTGGACAGGGACAAGCACAACACTGAAGCATTTAATCACAATTCAATCAACGTTGTTAAACTTAAAAAAGAGATATGGCAACAATGTAAAGTTCAGTATAATTGCCGACTTATCTCCTGAAATTGAGGGTGTTGAGTTCGAATTTGTAAAATGGAGTCTTACAAATGAAATTGAACAACTTTCACGTTTCGACATTGGCATAATGCCCTTACCCGACAATCAGTGGACGCGCGGCAAATGCGGATTTAAAGGGCTTCAATATATGGCATTAGAGATACCTTCAGTAATGTCGCCAGTCGGTGTTAACAATGATATTGTTACAAATGGAGAAAACGGTTATTTGGCATCAACAGATCAAGAGTGGCTTGATGTTTTAAGTATGCTTATCGAAAATCCTGAATTAAGGATGAGAATTGGAAAGGAGGGAAGAAAAACAGTTATTGAAAAATTTTCAGTAAAAAACAATAATCAAACCTATTTAAAAGTTATAAATAGTACAATAAATTAGGCGTTTAGTAAAAATTTTGAGTTATTTTATACCATTTTACAAAAAAATATACCAAATTTGCACTTTGTACGACACAAGAACCGTCTATAACTTTATTACAGCAGATGTTACTTACCGTTTTAGTCTCTTTTCTCCTTTTTTGTACGGGCGTGGGCGAAAAGGATGATAGTAAAAAAAGAGCTTGCGACAATCTGGGGTTAATTACAACCTACAGCATGGGAGATAAAGCTCCCACAGGACACTATTTTTATATTGTCTCTTCAATAGCCATCGACAGTGCATCAGTTAATGTAGATATCGACAGCATCTCCAAAAAACTTATGTTAAGTAGTGCATTTTACAATCCACAATCTGATTCTGTTTTTCGTTTCGACAAAGACCCTTACGAGTTGTATTACAAAATAATTCTTGGACGCTCATACCAAAGTGCAGTTGATGTTACAACGGACATATTTCAACCATATCAAAATTTATCGGTAAATATGATTAATTATGGTAGTGGGCAAAATTTTTACCTAAAGCATATAGGAAACGGTCGTTATAAAATATATCACTGTTCGGGGAAGATAGTAACAATAAGCCTTAACAAAACCAACGACAGCTCAAATGCTATCCTAACTGATGATAACGATTCCCCTGAAGGTGAATGGATTTTTGTTGATTCTGGTACTCACGAAATTTACAAACCGTTTTAGCAATGCGCAATAAACAATTGGAACACAGATAACACAGATGAAACAGATTTACACGGAATTCGGAATCTTGATTTCGGATTTGGGATTTAAGTGGGCTTGATATTGAACACGGATAAAACTGATTTTCACAGATTTAAGATTTTTATTATGAAATTACAATTGACTAGGTGAATGTCTAATTGTTCATTGTTAATTGCACATTGCTAATTGCTGATTGCTAATTGCTTTCGCTCCATGGCAACACTCGTGCTACGCTTCGCTCCTGACGCTCGTTGCCTCCGTAAACTAATGTCTTGATCAGTTTTACCTCTGTTTCAAGCGCAGCATAATAATTTAATCCCTTAAATAAATCGGACATAATGGTTTGTGTAGCTTTTATTTCTACAATTTCGGTTTCTTGTGGCTTTTCAATAAGCAAATCCACCTCATTGCCTTCCGAATCACGCCAAAACCACAAGTCTGTTTGCCTTTCGTTTTTGTGATATTTCTTTTTCACATACTCCGAAACTATCATATTTTCAAACAGCGCTCCCTTTATGGTTTGATTATTAATTTGAGATACAGCGTTTATTCTAAGCAAATTACAGAGTAATCCCGTATCGTAAAAATAGAGCTTTGGCGACTTTGTAATACGTTTACTAAAATTTTTGTAATAGGGTTGCAACAAGAATACCACATAGCTGTTTTCTAACGCTGACAGCCACGACTTAACAGTTGGAGATGATATGCCACACTCCTTTGCCAAACTGCTCATGTTGAGGATTTGTCCGGCTTTAGTGGCGCATAACGCTAAAAACTTTCGAAACAGACTCATGTCTTGAACAGCAAGTAGCTCGCTCACATCTCGCTGAATATAGGTTTCTATATAATTGGGATAAAAATCTGTGGCTCTAATATTTCGATCATAAATTGCCGGATAAAATCCTTTAAGCAAATGTGCTGTATAATCATTTTGGAGAAGTTCGGCACTTTTTAATTCTTGAAAATCGAACGGAAAGAGTCTGAAAATGGCAACCCTGCCCGCCAAACTTTGCGTAATGTTTTGCATCAAGTGAAAATTTTGCGAACCGGAAAAAATAAATTGTCCCATTATTCGGCTGTCATCTACAATAGATTGTATATATGAAAACAAGTGTGGCACTCGTTGCACTTCATCGAAAATAACATACTTATCGTACTGCTTTAAAAAACCTTGAGGGTCAGTTTCTGCAAAATTTCGCATATCAGGATTTTCGAGACTCACGTACTTGTAATCTGGAAACATATGCTTTAATAGTGTAGTCTTTCCCGACTGTCTTGGTCCTGTAAGCGCTATAATAGGATACTTGCCAATCAATTGTTCTATTGAATCTTTTATTTTGCGATAAACTAACATAATAGACTCGTATTGGAGTTATTTCTGCTACAAAGATAAAAGAGAATTTTAAATTTACAGGAAAACTATTTTAAATTTGCAGGAAAACTATTTTAAATTTACAGGAAAACTATTTTAAACTCAAACCCTAAAAATTTAGAGCTTTGGATTATTATCGAACTTTTTTGTCCGTAGGACAACATTTGATTAACCATAGGCGCAAGCCTATGGGTGTGCTACAGCACACAACTCCACCCGTAGGGTGGCACATTGCTTTAACGCGTTAGTGTCGCCCTACGGGCGAAAGTCGGGGAGGTAGCGGTTTCCGTAAGATAAATCTTACGGTTAATCACATGTTGTCCTACGGACAATTCCACTTTTACTTTTACCTTATAATTTCTAATTTCTGACTACAATACTACGACAAGTGCAATGCACCGCATTTTAAAATCTATTACCTAAAAATTCAGGTTTGGATTTAAATTTGCAGGAAACAGACTTTAGAAGGCGATGTACTGAGCTCAGTATTTCGACAAGCTCAATAACAATCGAAGTATAAAAGGAAAAAGGTACAAGATAGAAGGTACAAGGGGAAAGTTTCAATTCGTAACTCGTAATTCGTAACTCGTAATTGCTAATTGCTAATTGAATAACCCTTCGGGTGAACAAACCCCATCTAATTTAACGTCGTGTGGCTCGGATGGTACGCTCTCAACAATTTGATGACTGAAGCAAACGCCTATTTTGGGAGCATTCGGAAACTGAGTTAAAAACCTATCGTAGAACCCTTTACCACGTCCCATTCTGTTCCCTTTTTTATCGAATGCCATTCCCGGAACAATTACAAAATCAATTTTGTTGTAATCTTTAAATTCATCACCAACTGGTTCTAATATACCAAAAACAGGTTCAGCAACCATTTTATCCCTGCCTTCAAAACTGCGTAGAATAAGGCTGTCTCCAACCACTACGGGTAACAATACTTTTTTCGTATCTTTCACTGATTCAATAAATTCTGTGGTATTTAACTCTGTTTCCATTGACCAATAAAAGACAACTGTTTTTGCGTTTACAAACTTTTCATACTGGGAGAGAATGCTCCACACTCTATTTGATTGAATTAACCTTTGTTCAATTGACAATTCTTTAGTTGCTAAGCGAATTGCCTTACGAAGAGACTTCTTTTGTTCAACAATTTCTGTCATTACAGTTGCTTTACTTAGAAACTCAAATATTTATTATACTGTTCTATTAATTAGGAGAATAGCCTGATTCTATCAATATTTGATGATGATCGTTTATGTTAAGTAATTCATTTACTGTTATATTTGGATGCTTTTTCATATAACTTCGCACTATTTGCCAACCTATCCAACATCCTATTCTTCCGGGACTATCATCTCCGAATACTGCAACAAATGGTGCGTCGTCAGTATATTTTTTTATCTCTCGCAAATCGGTATTGAACAGTAGTTTTTTATCTAAAATATATGCCCACATATATTTTTCGCTCTTTTTTGCCCAAATAATATCATTTTCAGTAAAACTAATTTTCAGATGGTCGGGATATTTGGGGAAAGCGGCATCCATGAGGTACATGATTTTACCGTGATAAATCATAACATTTGCCATATTGTAAACCGAATCGAGATTTTCAAACTCAGTGTAAGCCCAGTTACGCACAACTTCTACTGGAAGCTGTTCGGGATTAGAACGTTTTCTCATATATCGGGGTACCGATACACGTTCGTAGAATATACTATTTTGCCCTAAAAACTTATCTAAAGATATTGTAATAGCGCTATCAGTCATCAATATAGACTCGTTAAACCCTGAAACGACAGTATAAATCTCAGGTATTTGAAAATCGGGTATATAATGTTTGATATAAGAAAATGCTTTTTCTATTTCATCTTTTTGTTTTGAAAAGTTGCCATATACAACTTTTATTGAGTCGTAACTTTCGCGTATTTCGGGGTTTCGCAAAAAGAGCCGCAAATAGTCTATAAAATTTCTTGTTTCAGGACCACCCACACGAGCAATACGCCTCATGAAAATATCAAATATATCAGGATATTCGACATAAAACTTATCAATATTTGACACAACACTTTCATAGTCAGGTTCAAACATTGCCGAATCGAGCCTTGTAACGTTAATTTCAACTTTATCGTTTAATTTGATATCGAATGGATTGTTGTTACACGAAAAGAGCGTAAACAGACAGATAAAAGCAATGGCGGTTTTGAGCGAAACAGACATCATACTATTGACAATGAACAATTACGAATTACGAATTAATACCGATTGGACACACACTATAGTCCAAACTTCGCTATCGCTCTTTTGGACTATGTGTCTGTAACATCGGTATTTACAATTGTAAAATTTTAAAAAGATTGGACTATTTTAAAATTACAATTGGTATAACAATTATCCTGCAAATTAACTAAAAATAATTAGAATTGACCAAAATTACAATTGGTATAATGTGTGTGACGATATTAACACGGGGAACCATTCTCAACGTATAGACAGGGATATCCTGCTTATACAACACCGTGACACTCAATTGATGACTATTCATTGCTTATTGCAAGAAACGCCTCTCTTAGTGTTATCCTTGAAAAGCGTTTCCCAAACTTCTAAAATCTAATAAAAGAAAAACTTACTTATTGTTTAACTGTTCTTTGACTGATTTTAACTCTTCAATAAGCTTATCTATTTGCTCTTTTTGCTCTTTAATTGCACCTTTTAACTCCTCTATCGTCTTATTTTGCTCTTTATTGGTGTCATTTAAAGATTTATTCTCTACATTCAACTCTTTTATTGCTTCAACCAGTACGGGAGTTAAAGTGGCATACTCAATACTGTAGTAAATCTCGTTGCCTTGTTCATCTTTTCCTCCACCACTAACAATTTCTGGTAGTATCTCTTTTACTTCTTGTGCAATAAAGCCCACGTTGCGTCCTTGGCGGTGGTTAGTTTCATCTTTCCAATTAAAGCTTACGCCTTGTAGTTTAAGCACGCTTTGCAGCGCTCCCTCTAAGGGTTTAATATTGGTTTTTAGGCGCTTGTCGCTATTGATATTCCATGCCGAAGCAAGCGCAGCGCCATTTACTTGAAGTAATGCGCTTGGGCTTACCGTGCCAATACCTACGTTGCCACCCATAATTGCCATGGTGTTGTTGGCGGTGATACTATCGTTGATATCATTCAACCCAATACCGAATGATTTTTCCCCATTTACTTTAATAGAACAACCCATTGCGGTGCTTTTTTCTCCACTTGCTGTGATATAACTACCCATTGCTATGCTACTATTTCCAATTGCTTTGGAATTATTTCCAATTGCTGTACTACTACTTCCACTTGCTTTTGTTCCACTACCAATTGCAGTGCTAGTATTTCCGCTTGCTATGGTATAAACACCCATAGCTGTGCTTGACCATCCACTTGCTTCGGTTCCAAAACCCATTGCGGTGCTTTTTTCTCCACTTGCTGTAGTTCCAAGACCCATTGCAGTGCTATGATCTTTACTTGCAGTGGTTCCTTCGCCCATTGAAATGCTAGACCGTCCACTCGCTTTGGTACTATAACCCATTGCGGTGCTATAATAATTACTTGCTGTAGTTTGAGTGCCCATTGCTGTGCTATTATATCCACTTGCGGTGTTAGCGCTACCTATTGCTGTGCTAATATATCCGCTGGCGGTGTCATTAAAACCAATAGCTACTGAAAAGTGACCAGATGCAATACTTCGATAACCTATTGCTACACTACCAATATTCTGAGCTAATGCTCCATTACCAAATGCAAAAGAGTAGTCGCCTGTTGCTTCTGGTGCATCTGCCGGTCCCCAACTAGTACCTTCTCCGGGTGCAGCACTACCAAAAGCAAAACTTCTTGTTCCTGTGGCTTTGGCTTCGCGTCCAAAAGCGTAGCTCTCTATTCCTTGGGCTATAGCTTTTTCGCCAAAGGCAAATGAGTTTGTATTAATTGCGTGGGCTTCGTTGCCAATAGCTGTAGAATTTATGCCTCTTGCTACTGCTTTATAACCTAAAGCCTGTGAGTAGTTGCCAATAGCCTTGCTCTGGTAACCACTTGCAAATGAGTTTTCACCAACGGAGTCGGCACCTTCAACAAGTAGATGCCCTGTCATAAAAGCGTTTTTTTGTGGATACCACAATATGCGATTTTGGTTGATTATAGTATCAGGTATCGTGGATGTGTTTATATCAAAGTAGTTTTTACCCTTACCTTTTGTAGTTGAACGTCCGCCTACTGAAAAGCGACCTTTGCCAGTGCCTGCTGCTTCTTCGCTAACGTAAATTTTTGTGCTGTCAACTGTTGCAAGAAATATATCCTTTACTCCGCTTTTACCTGCTGAGACGCCACCTATGGCAAAACCGCCTTTAGCTGCTTTACCACCACTGCTGCCAGTATTTACGTAAACACGTGTGCTATCGGGTGTTGCAACAAAGATATCTTGTACTACGCCTTTGCCTGCTGAAACACCGCCAATGGCGAAACCACCTTTGGCTGCTTTACCGCCACTGCTGCCAGTATTTACGTAAACACGTGTACTGTCAGGTGTGGCGACAAAGATATCTTGTACTGTACCTGCTTTGCCTGCTGAGACACCTCCAATAGCAAATCCACCCTTGGCTGCTTTACCGCCACTAATGCCTGTGTTTACATAAACGCGTGTGCTATCGGGTGTTGCAACAAAGATATCTTGTACTACGCCTTTACCCGCAGAGACGCCGCCTATGGCGAAACCGCCTTTGGCTGCTTTACCACTATTATCAGCGTTTACATAGATACGTGTACTGTCGGCTGTGGCAACAAAGATATTTTTTGCGGGTAGCCCTTTACCTGCCGACACTCCGCCAATGGCAAATCCGCCTTTGGCGGCTTTAGCTGAATCGGTGTTTATATAAATACGTGCGCTATCTGAGTTTATAAAAAAGAGGTCTTGAGGCGCTGCCTTACCTGCAGAGACACCACCAATAGCAAATCCACCTTTGGCAGCTTTGCCTTGAGTCTCGCGTAATAAGACTCTTACACTGTCGGGTGTAACTCTAAAATATGCGTCATCGTTGGTTTTTCCTGCTGAGAGTCCTCCAATAGCAAAGCCGCCTTTAGCAGCTTTAGCGCTACTCTCGTCAACATAAATTCTAACGCCTGTTTGATATACGCCAAATACCACTTGTCCCAATTTGTTTTTTACTTCAAAAATTGGGTCGTCAACGCCGGCTGTTGTATCGCTAACTACCTCTACGTTGGGGCTTATATTAAATGATTCTAACTTTGTTAATTCTGTTTCGCCAGTCCAAACAGCTATTTTTCCTGCAGTACCTGTTCCTGTGACGGCATTAATTGCGTCTTGCCCATCTTGCCCATCTTGTCCATCTTGTGTAATTATTTGCCACAGCGTGCCATCGTAAACATACGATTTCTTATCTGTTGTATTATAGTACGCTTGGTTAAGAGTGGGGTTTGAAGGCTGAGTAGCTAATGAACCTAACCATTCTATAGATACTCCTTGTGGACCAACCGCTCCTTCAGGTCCGGTCGGTCCTGGCTCGCCAGTGTCTCCTTTGGGACCTGGTTCGCCTTGTGGTCCAACTGGTCCTTCTGGTCCTACTGGACCAGGTTCGCCGGTGTCTCCTTTGGGTCCTGGCTCGCCTTGTGGACCTGCTGAACCGGGCTCACCGGTGTCCCCTTTAGGACCGGGTTCTCCTTGTGGACCTATTGGTCCGGGTTCTCCTTGAGCTCCTGCAGGTCCTGGTTCTCCTTGTGGTCCTGCGGGTCCCTCTAGTCCTGCAGGTCCAGGTTCTCCTTGAGGTCCAGCTGGTCCAGTTTCTCCCTGTGGTCCGACAGGTCCAGCAGGTCCTTCTGGTCCTTGATTGCCTGTTGCAGCATACATTGCATAAGGAACAGCCATAATGGGAGATGTTCCCATAGCAACATAATCGTTGCCTACTTGTAATTCAATTTTTATCAGTACTGTTCCGCTGTTCCATGGAATAGTGGCGAAGTTACCTGATATAACCTCGCCCTGCCCTATTATTAAATTAACTATACCAAGATTGTTGGTAGCGCTGTTTTGCAACTCTGAGTAATAGGCGGTGTTGCTACTTTGGTCAATCAGAGTTATCCGCAAAGTAACATCTTGATTTTGAAGCGTTGTACCATCTTGTTTTTGGATAGCTGCTTGGTAGTTAAAGCCTTGTTGTGCATTGGACGTTGCAAACAACACTACGCATAATAAAAATGATAGTATAAACTTTTCCATAACAATAAATTTTAGTTAATATTTATATTTCAGTCACTTCGTATTGTAAAATAAAACAAAAAATAATTATAATGCAATAGGTATTTTATAAATTAAACGTAGTACTTTTAATAACCTTTTTAACATATTGAATATCAATTATATATGTCAATTTAAGAAATTATAAATGTTAATGATTTATTAAAAAAATTAGATATTAGAAGTTTATTTCAAAAAATCACTTTTGCTTTTCTTACTATTTTTGCAAGTAGTGAGCGAGAAAATAACTTTTGTAAAGATATGAAAAACAGGATTTATTATATAGTGGCTAAACGACAAAAACATCCAATAAGTTTTTTTATTTCCAAACAGAGGCTGTCTCAAAAGTATCATTTTACTTAGTACATGACAAAAATTTACAATTATTTGTATGTCATTGGAAATAAGGCGTTTGAAAAACATGTAACAAATAGTTTTACTCGCTAATCGAGCAGAGCCTAAATACTCCGCTTAAAGACCTTTCTTCGACAGGTTCAGTGACTGTGTTACGTCGGCTGAGTTTATATTTCGACAAGCTCAGCGACCGAGTATGTCGCATTGTTCGCGCAGGCTATGTTTCCAACGTTCAGACACATGCATTGTGTCTATACACCCAAATCTCTCACACCATCACGTTCAACGCACCATCAATTATTTTTTGTCATGTACTAAGATCATTTTAGTAAAAAGTGGTAAGGTGGCTCAGAAGTGTCCAAATGCAAGGCACTGAGCCCGTGCTTCGACAAGCTCAATAACCATCGAAGTACAGCAGTTGGGCGCTTATGAGATACCGCTATTACTATGTGTAAAACAAGTTTTCTATGTATCTATGTGGTATTGAAAAAGTTTTTCTGTTCTATCAATATAGGCAAATATACGGTTATTCATTATTTTAAATACTATCAACAAAATTTATTTTCAAAAAAGCGTTATCTTTACCGCCCGCATTACATAGAGTAACAACAAACTAAACACCTTGTAAATGAAAAAGATACTCATAGCATTTCTAATTTTTACATCTATTTCGGTCTATTCACAGGAGAAAAAACTCTCTTTTGGTATAGATATTATTCCTTCGATAAATTGGGCATCTACTAATACCAAAAGTGCCATAAATGATGGCGTCTCTGCCGGAATATCTTATGGAGCAAAGCTTACGGCTTTAAGAGGACAAAATTGGGGCTTTCTTACCGGCATTCGAATGTCGCACCTGAATTTTAATATCAAATACAACTCTCCGTTTAGTTTCCAAACATACGATTCGCTCTATTCTTCCATAAGTACAGGTTCTTCTGTAAATTATAAAATGCAACAAATAGAGGTTCCACTTGGCTTTTCTTTTCGTTCTCGCGAAATAGGCTATACAACAATAGCAGGCGAAATTGGCGTTTTACCAGCTTACTGCATTAAAACAAAAGTTAATATCAGTAGCATTAATGTTAATGGAGAAACTGCAAAAGATGAAATATCGATGTTTTCAGCTGGATACTTTCTGGGAGGAGGAATTTTGTACAGCTTGGGTGGCAGCACTGCTATTAAAGCAATGCTTTCATTTTCAAGTGGTTTAACAGATTTAACTAAAGATAAAAACAGCAAGGAAGATCATGTTTACTATTACAGATTAGGCTTAACTTTAGGGATAGTGTTCTAATATAGTTAAAAGTTAAAAGCGATGCACTGAGCAAAGCCGAAGTGTTAAAAGTTTGTAAAGTAGAGACAGGGCATGCCCTGTCTCTACAAAAGTTGAAAATTGTAATTCCTGATATAGGTTGACCGTTTTCAAACAAAAAATTATTACAATAATATGAAGATTGTTTTAGCACAAATAAATACTCATGTTGGGAATTTTGAGTTGAACACTCAAAAAATAGTTGAAGCTATTGAAAATGCAAAAGCGAAAAGAGCCGATTTGGTGATTTTCCCAGAGCTGTCTGTTTGTGGATATCCTCCCAAAGATTTGCTTAAAAGCAGAAGTTTTATAGAAAAGTCTCAAAAAGCAATCAACGATATTTTACTGCATACCACCGATATTGCCATAATTCTTGGCGCCCCTTCAATATCCAGCAGTAACGCAAACAAAAAACTATACAACTCTGCTTACGTTTTAGACAACGGTATAATAAAGCACATAGTACACAAAACCGCTCTTTCAAATTACGATGTATTTGACGAGTGTCGATATTTCAACTCAAACAATAAGTTCGATATTGTTGATATAAAAGGAGTTCCTGTCGCCATTACAATAGGCGATGATATTTCGTGCGGTCAATATTTATTCGATTCCCACAGAAATATAGAGCGCTGTACAAACAATCCGCTTGAAAATTTGGTAAAGTTAAACCCTTCGCTTATCATAAATATTTCGGCAAGTCCATTTTCATATTTACAGGAAAATAAAAAGATAGAGCTATTCCAACAAACAGTTTCAAAATACAATATTCCGTTAATAAATGTAAACTTAGTTGGCGGCAATGGTGATTTGATTTTCAATGGAGAGTCGTTAGTCTTAAATCAAAATTTAAAAGCTGCTGTACAGTTGAAGGGTTTTTCGGAAGATACGCAAATATTTGATTTTTCAAATATTAACAAAACCGTTAAACCACCCACTGTCCAAGCAGATTCGCTAATAAATGTTAGAGAGGCTTTAGTTTTAGGTATTAAAGATTTTTTTGCTAAAAACGGTTTTTCAAAAGCCTTGATTGGATTATCTGGTGGCTTAGATTCAGCTGTTGTGGCTGCTTTGGCAACAGAAGCTTTAGGGAATAAAAACGTTATTGGGTTATTAATGCCATCAGAATTTAGTTCCGACCATTCGGTTGTTGATGCGATGCAACTTGCTAAAAACTTGGGTATTGAATATCATCAAATACATATAAACTCTCTTTTTGATAATTATCGCAAAAACCTGCAACCAATTTTTAAAGATTTACCTTTCGGACTTGCCGAAGAAAATCTGCAGGCACGTATTAGAGGGACTTTGTTAATGACTATCAGCAATAAATTTGGATACATAGTTTTAAATTGCAGTAATAAAAGTGAATTTGCAGTTGGATATTCAACCATGTATGGCGATTCAGTCGGCGCTATATCCGTTATTGGCGATATTTATAAAACCGAAGTTTATTCGTTAGCTAAACTAATTAATTTTAAACAAACTATAATTCCGAACAATATAATAACAAAGCCACCATCAGCAGAATTGCGCCCTAACCAAAAAGATACCGATAGTTTGCCCGATTACGATGTGTTAGATAAAATTTTGTTTAACTATATCGAGAAACAGATGTCTGAGCATGAAATTATTGACTTAGGTTTTGACACAGATGTTGTAAAAAGGGTAATTAGATTGGTAAACGGTTCGGAATATAAGCGTTTGCAAGCGCCGCCGATACTTCGGGTCTCTTCTAAGGCTTTTGGTTTTGGACGCAGACTTCCTATTGTTGCAAAACTAAATTAACAATGTGAACGCAGATGACACAGATTAATCGGATTTACGCAGATTTTGCGGTCACTGTATCAACTGTCACTGAGCTTGTCGAAGTAATCATTTAATATGAGTACCTATGACTTTGGCTTCGACAAGCTCAGCCGACGTATCACGGTCACTGGGTAGAACGGTGTACTGGGTTTAGCCGAAGTATCAAAGTGACCATTTGAACCCACAACTATTTATTTTTGAACCATTAAGGAATTAATACCGATTGGACAGCTACTATAGTCCAAACTTCACTATCGTTCGTTTGAACTATGTATCTGTAGCATCGGTATTTACAATTGTAAAATTTTAAAAAGATTGGACTATTTTAAAATTACAATTGGTATAAGAGACATTAAGTTTTTAGCAACAGCAAGGGTCGCCCAAACTTAATATTCCTTAACTTCTATTATATAACTAAATTGTAATAGTCTGATTATTAACACAATTTGGCTTTTAGCCGTTAGCTATATGCATTATTAATCCCAAACCCTGATTTTTTAGGTAATAGATATTTGAAATTAGAAGGCGATGTACTGAGCGCAGTCGAAGTATAAAAGGAGCAAGGTACAAGGTAAAAGAGGGGAACGGGGCGGTGCGCTGGGGTACGGTC
>Ga0208694_1000342_pt1 | contig 70933 bp, 54 predicted proteins | sample AD_UKC078_MetaG_FD_184442 | JGI IMG/M metagenome (GOLD analysis project Ga0208694, IMG submission 184442) | Active sludge microbial communities of municipal wastewater-treating anaerobic digesters from USA - AD_UKC078_MetaG (SPAdes) (version 2) | ecosystem: Engineered > Bioreactor > Anaerobic >...
TCATCTGAAACAATTACCTCATCACTTTGCCCAATTTGTGTCAGAATGGATTCTAATTGTTGGCGTATGTAAATCTCACCGTTATAAGCGGCTATGCAAACGGATACCATTATGAATGTTTTTGAGTATGTATTATGAACGTATATTTAATTTTTTGATATAAATAGTGTCCAAATGATTTAAAGATAAGTGGATGTGCAGCTTTGTATCTGATTTGATTTGTTTCTAAAATATTACGTAGTTGTCTTATTTTTTTTCTTAACGGAGTATACTTTGTTGCCCCTAATTTATTTTGTGAGTGCTGGCGATAATAAATTGTTGGTCTTGAAATATGTACAATATGCCCATTTGTTATTACTTTTAGACCAATATGAGCGTCATGCATTAATATTGTTTCTGGGAAAGGAAGTGAAACTAGCTTGGCGGCTTTGTTCATAAGTATTGTACATCCTGTTATACAATTTGCAATAGCTAAAAAATATTTATTCTGTTCAATAATATCAGGATTAAGCCGAGTATAACCCCAAAATGAAGGATGTATTACCTGTAAATGCTCGTCAACAACCACTAAGTCAGTATGGATTAACAATGGGCACTCTTTCCCATGTATATTCTCATATTTGAATAAAGTTTGAACGGAGATTTCAATTTTGTCTTTTAGCCAAACATCATCTTGGTCACAAAACATAATGTAATCCGCTGCACTCTCTTTCAGTAATAATTCAAACGATGAAATAACACCAATATTATGAGCAGGACCATTTATCTTTATGATTTTTTGAGGATAGGCAGTTGTATATTGCTCAACAATAGCAAGTGTTGTATCTGTTGAGCCATCATCTCGTATAAGCAATCGCCAACTTTGGTACGATTGATTCAATATAGAGTCGATCTGCTCAGACAAATACTTTTCTCCATTATATGTTGAAAGTAGAATGTCAATCATTCTTATTTAGTTCATAGTTGAGGTATTCGTATTTCCAAAACTTGGTAGCCTTTTGCATTTGTTCTTCTTGTACTTGTTCTTTTGATTTTGTTAGCAATTGGAAAACAGTACTTGTAGCATTGACTTTGCTCACAGATTTTTCTAAACCGTTGTGATAGCCCCTATAAAATACGGCTGCAAACAGATATAGAGTAACTACTAATATTTGTTTTGGCAACGGGCTTTTATCTTTGGAGTTTTGTATTACATTGATTATGTAAATAATCGCTAAAGGTAAAAAATAAGAGCGTAATCGGTTAAGAATGAACCAATATTGAAATAGGAGAACAATAATAAGTAAAGAAGCAAAAATAATCCAATGCCATTTAGCATTTTCCTTTGTAAAATTGTTGTAATATGCTGCACAAAATATGGTAATTACATAAACCATAAAAATCCATTGAAACGATTTGGTGATTAACAAGTGGTGCTTGATAGAATTTATTACAGAAGGTTTTAACGGTAAAGAATCAAGTAATGGCAGTAGAAACTCTTTGAGTGGAATAATTAAAAACAGCATGAGTAATACCAGCAATAGGATATAGGTTTGCTTATCGATTTTAATAAAACGAAATTCATAAACTACCAAAGTTCCTAATCCCATAAATAATCCAGATTTATGTAGAAGAGAACTTATAGCCAACATAAGTATACTCGCAACATATTTTTTATCAAATAAAAATAGAACCATCCATAAATAAAATGATACAGCTAAACTTTGACGGAATTCGTATAACAATAAATTGTAGTCGAGTAGAACGAGGACGAATAATCCAAATATTTTATACGAGGAGATTTTTTTAAACAATTTATAAATGACACTAAAGTAGATAAGTGATACTATTACTGTCATTCCCCAAAAGGAGAGTCCTATGCTTTTGAGTAAGCTACAAAAAATGGCAAATCCAATTTCGAAATCGCCCTGATAATGTCCACTTATAATCTCTTTCAGTGGTTGTGCTTTTTCGTAAAAAGGGACGTATGAAAGAATGTCCGGACCGATGTAATATTTAATACTGACCCAAAAAACAGTGAAAGCAAAAGCTACATGGAATAACTGATCACAAAGAACTTTATACTTTGAAAAGGTAAATTCTACTAATGACAGTAAAAACAGAACAAGTAAAAGAATGGTTAAGTAGTTCATGGTGTCAGTCGAATAACAACAATGTAGTTGTTTCTTGATCGTGTTTTTCTATGAAGTTTGATGTATTCATACTCAATATTACCCGCAAATGTACTATAAATATACGAAGACACAAATTAAAAAAGCCTGAAAAATAATTTCAGGCTTTTGATTCTTTCTAACGTCGAACATTATTCCTCCACAGGAGCTTCTGGAGCTTCTGCTTCAGGAGCAGTAACTTCTTCTTCGGCAGCTGCAGCGGCTACTTGAGCTTCAAGAGCCTCAGCTCTTTTCTTCGCTAATTCTGCAACTTTAGCTTTGTGAGTTTCTTTTTCTGCTTCTAAACGTTTTTTGGCTTCTGCGGCTTTGGCAGTAGCAGCTTTTGTTTTTACGTTTTCGGTGTTTTTTGCTTTCTCAGCTTTCCATGCTTCAAATTTCTTTTCAGCAGTAGCTTCATCAAATGCACCTTTACGAACACCACCAAGGAGATGTTTTTTTAGTAACACACCCTCGTTTGACAGAATTGTACGTACAGTGTCAGTTGGTTGAGCACCTGTTCCTAACCAGTACAAAGCGCGATCGAAATTTAAATCGATTTTGGCAGGGTTTGTGTTAGGGTTATACGAACCGATACGTTCGATAAATTTACCATCACATGGTGCACGGCTGTCAGCAATTACAATGCGGTAATAGGCATACCCCTTGCGACCGTGTCTTTGCAATCTAATTTTAGTTGCCATTTGTTTTTGTTTATTAAAAATTAATACCTAAATATGCTTTTACTCGAAAAGCGGTTGCAAAGATACGATTTTTTTTTTGTCATACAAGTACTTGTAAAATCTTTTTAATATATGTTTTAAATTATTTTTGTCTATCACTTATAATATGAAAGTATTTTTTTCGTTTAATATAATTGAGACTCTTGTAGAGTACAATATTTCGTTAGTTTTGACAATAAAAAATTTTTTAATACCAGTAAAAAGTATTATTTTTGCGCCCTTGTAAGTTTAATTCTTAATTGGCTATGAAAAAAACAATGGTTATTACTGGTGGTGCGGGGTTTATTGGCTCGCATGTTGTACGTTTATTTGTTAATAAATATCCTGAATATCAAATTGTTAATTTGGATGCTTTGACGTATGCAGGCAATTTGGAGAATTTAACTGATGTAGCGAAATCTCCTAATTATACTTTTGTAAAGGCAGATATTACCGATTATGAAACCATTTCCGCTATTTTTGCTCAGTATAAACCAGATGGAGTTATTCATTTAGCAGCTGAATCACATGTTGACCGCTCTATCACTGACCCATTTGCTTTTATTCGTACTAATGTGATGGGAACTTGCAATTTACTCCATGCAGCAAAAGAGTTGTGGAAAGAGCAGATGGAAGGGAAACGTTTTTATCACGTTTCAACTGACGAAGTGTATGGTGCTTTGGAGAATGATGGTACTTTTTTTGTGGAAACTACAAAATACGATCCTCACTCGCCCTATTCGGCAAGTAAAGCGTCTTCAGACCATTTTGTACGCGCTTATCACGACACGTATGGTTTGCCAGTAGTAATCTCCAACTGTTCAAATAATTATGGTTCACATCATTTCCCAGAAAAATTGATTCCGCTTGCTATCAACAATATTAAACATAAACGTCCTATCCCTATTTACGGTAAAGGTGAAAACATTCGCGACTGGTTGTTTGTTGAAGATCATGCACGTGCTATTGATGTGATTTTCCATTCCGGTAAAAATGGCGACACTTACAATATTGGTGGTAATAATGAGTGGACGAATAATGATCTGATTCATTTGTTGTGTTCAATAATGGATCGTAAATTAGGGCGCACAGATGGAGAATCAGCTAAACTGATTACTTACGTCACTGACCGTGCAGGGCATGATTTGCGTTATGCTATCGATTCATCAAAACTACAGCGTGAATTAGGTTGGAAACCTTCTTTGCAATTTGAAGAAGGGCTTGAAAAAACCGTTGATTGGTATTTGGCTAATGAGGCTTGGGTGGATCGCATTACAAGTGGCGAATATCAACAATACTACGAACAACAATATTCAAATCGCTAATCTTATTCTTATGAAGATTAATAAAAAGATTTTTGTGTACATATTGCTCGCATTACCTCTATTGTTAGGGTCATGCAGTATGCATAAACATATCCCTTACTTCAAAGGTTTAGAATCTACAGATTCCATTATTGGAGCAACACAGCATGAAGCTCGTATTTGTCCTGATGATATGTTGTCAATTACAGTATCCGGTATTGATCCGGAAGTAGTAGCTCCTTTTAACTTACCAGTGGTAGCTTACATGTCTCCAAATTCGGATAAATTGTATCAAACGCCAACTTTTCAACCCTATTTAGTGGATATTGATGGTAATATTAATTTCCCTATTTTAGGAAAGGTCAAGGTGGGTGGATTAAAAAAATCTGAAGCCATTGCCCACTTGAAAAGTCTATTAGATGTTTATTTAAAAGACCCAATCATTACCATGCAGTTTATGAACTATAAAATAACTGTACTTGGAGAAGTGGCTCGTCCGGGTTCTTATACAATTAGCAATGAGCGCATTACTCTTATGGAAGCTTTGGGGCTTGCAGGGGATATGACTGTTTTTGGTCGTCGGGATAATGTGTTATTGATTCGTGAAAACACAGGGGGATCCAAAGCTTTTGTACGTATCAATTTAAATTCAACAGATTTATTATCATCGCCTTATTATTACTTACAACAAAACGATGTGTTGTATGTAGAACCTAATAAAACACGTTTAAGTGCAGCTGCTTCGGTTAACGTATCGTTGTATTTAGGCGCAATATCAACTTTAGCATCAATGGTTACGGTTATTGTTGCAATAGTAAATAGCAATAAATAGCAAATAAGTTATGGAACAAGAAAATAAACGTGTAGAGCAAAATGAGATTGATGTAGTGGCAATATTTCGCCTATTGAAACGTAAGTGGTATGTTTTTGCCATAAGTATGGTTTTAACTTTTGCTGCTGCAACTCTGTATTATTTTACTAAAGCTCCTCAATTTTCTACTACTGCTACCATTTTAATCAAAACTGATGATTCGATGAATCCTTTGCAAGGGTTAAGTTTTGATGGTTTTATAGCCTCTGATATACTTGGTGCAACTAAAGCAGTTGATGACGAAATTGAAATTTTACGTTCAAAAAAACTCGTTCAACAGATGATAGACGAGTTGGGGATTCGTACCTCAGTATTTAAGAAAAAAGGATTACGCTATATTGAGATGTATGGCGGTGAGCCTTTGACTGTAGTTTATCCTTCTGATTTTGAATCTACTATTCGTGGTTCTTTACTGATCACAGTAGAGAAAACCCTTAATGGTAAATATTATTTCAAGTTTAAACGGAAATATGTTACCAGAGAAACTTATAAATGTACCGTAACCTCTTTGGCGAATCCTATAGAAACGCCTTGGGGATTATTTACATTTATAGAACATCCTCAACACATTAAGATTGATGAAAAAAATGATGGCAGTTATACGGTGAGATTCCGATTGACCAGTTTGAAATCTCAGATTGATGAGTTTGTTAGCTCCATCAAAATTGCGTTATCGTCTAAAAAATCTAACGCGGTCACTTTATCTTATTCATCAAGTTGCCCTGTTAAAAACGAAGCTATTTTAAATAAAATTATTGACCTGTACAATTTAGATGCATTGTCTGATAAAAATCGCATGTCAATGCAGATGGCTAATTTTATTACTGAGCGGTTAATCTTAATTTCAGATGAGTTAAAAGACGCTGAGATTGACGTTGAAAATTACCGTCGCGAGCATAATATTGCTAACATCAGTGCACAGTCTCAAATAGTGCTTGAAACCTCAAGTGAATATGAAAAACGGATTGCAGAGGCTGATATTCAATACAGTTTGGTATCGTTTGTGGAGAATTATTTAAAAAGTTCTACCGATAAAGACTTAATTCCTAATAATACGGGTATTGAAGACGAGTCTTTAGGGAAATTGATAGTTTCCTATAATGAATTAGTGCTTAAATATCTTCGTATAGCACGTTCAACTAATGAAACTAACCCGATCGTTGATCAAACACAACATGAAATAGGGTTATTACGTCACAATATTTTACAAACAATTCGTAACGTTAAAAAAAGTATTGAAATCACGAAAGCTGATTTGAAATCTAAAAATCAGAAGTTTACCGCTCAAATTAGCGATGTTCCTACTGTAGAACGAGAGTTTATAGCCATTTCACGTCAGCAACGCATAAAACAAGCGTTGTATATGTCGTTACTTCAAAAACGTGAAGAAACTCAATTGACGTTAGCATCTACAACAGAATCTGCAAAAATTATTGATGCAGCTTATACGGCAGAAACTCCAATTGCTCCAAAACTTAAACTTTTATTTGTTATTGCATTTATATTTGGTGGTGCTTTAGGGGTAGCTTATTTGTATTTATACACGTTATTGAATAATCGTGTCCAGGATAAACACGAATTAAAACAGTTGACGAAATTACCTATTATTGGTTATATCCCATTTGTTAAAGGTGTTTCTTATGTGGTTGTGTCAAAACAAAATCATGGAGTTATTGACGAAATGTTCCGTTCAGTTAGAGCGAATTTAAAATTTGTTTTAAAAGATCCGAATGATAAAGTAATGCTGGTTACTTCAAGCATTGCTGGTGAAGGGAAATCGTTTTTCTCGATAAATCTTGCTTTGTCTTTGGCTATGCTTAATAAACGTGTTGCTTTAGTTGGTTTAGATATTCGTAAACCTATGTTAGCTAAATATTTGGATCTCAGAACAGCTCCGGGGGTTACTAATTTTCTATCTGATAAGTCGCTGAAGATGTCGGATATTGTTGTGACGGCAACTCAACATGAAAATCTGGATGTGTATGTAGGCGGAACAGTACCTCCAAATCCTGCAGAATTATTAAATGATAGCCGTTTAGACGATTTATTTGAAGCCTTACGTGCCAAATATGATTATATTATTATCGACTCGGCTCCTATTGGTTTAGTGTCTGATTCTTTTATTATAAATCATGTGGTGGACGCTGTTTTATACGTTACGCGTCAAGGTGTTACACCGCGTGAACATATTCAAAATTTGACAAATTTTGTGGCGGAAGGCAAGTTGAAAAACGTATCTTTAATTCTAAATGGAGTAGCAGAAACAGATTTGTATGGTTATGGTTATGGGAATTATGTAATCAAATCAAAATAACTTGTTTTGATTCAACGATAGAAAAAAAGGAGCAACAGCTCCTTTTTTTATTGATCAAAAAGAATACGGACTAATAAAGATACCTTTGTTAATCAACAGGTAGAGAAACAACATACAACTCGCTTTGCAGTTAAATTTTATCATAAAAATGAGGAAAAATGTTTTGATAGTCAGCAATAAAGTTGTACCTTTGCAGTCCGAAATATTATCCAGTTATTGTAGATCTTTCATATTCAGGTGATTAATTGGTTTTTGAGTGAATTAGCCCGCGAGACTCCAATCACATTTTGAAATGAAAATTGTTAAATTCTCAAACATTAAACTATTGTGGATACATTAAGTTTTAAAACAGTTTCAGCCAATAAAGCAACTGTTACCAAAGAGTGGGTTCTGGTTGATGCTACTGATATGGTGTTAGGTCGTATGGGTTCTAAAGTTGCTAAATTATTAAGAGGCAAACATAAACCAAATTTTACACCTCATGTTGATTGTGGTGATAATGTAATTATTATCAATGCAGATAAAGTGCGTTTGACAGGTAGCAAATGGACTGACAGAGAATATTTGACATATTCGATGTATCCAGGTGGTCAACGTGCAACGACTCCTGCTGAAATGATGGCAAAAAGTCCTGAAAAATTGATTCAAAAAGTGGTAAAAGGTATGCTCCCTAAAAATATTTTAGGTGCAGCTATATTGAAAAACTTGCATGTATATGCAGGTGCAGAACACCCACACGAAGCACAACAACCAAAAGTAATTGATTTAAACCTTATTAAATAATCGGATATGGAAGTAATAAATGCTATAGGTAGAAGAAAAGCGGCAATTGCTCGCGTATTCGTAACTCCTGGAACAGGTAAAATTGTCATCAATAAACGTGAATTTGATAACTATTTCCCATCAACAATCCTTCAATATGTGGTTAAACAACCATTAGCAAAATTGGATGTTACTGAAAAATATGATATCAAAGTAAATCTTGATGGCGGTGGTTTCAAAGGTCAAGCAGAAGCTTTGCGTTTAGCAATTGCTCGTGCTTTGGTGAAAATGAACCCAGAAGATAAATCGGCTTTGAAGTCGGCTGGCTTTATGACTCGCGATGCTCGCGAAGTTGAACGTAAAAAACCAGGTCAACCAAAAGCTCGTAAACGTTTCCAATTCTCAAAACGTTAATATATGTGTTTGGCATCACCTTGTTCGTTTTTATTCGAGCAAGGCGATGTTCAACCTCATTTGTTTAGTATCTAAATCATTTAGACTTACCACCGTGTAACTACTTGATGATTGCTTAACAAAAAGTTAAAAAGAAAGTAAACAATTTTTTAAAACAAAAAACATGTCAAGAACAAATTTCCAAGATCTATTGGATGCAGGTGCACATTTTGGTCACCTTAAACGTAAATGGAATCCAGCTATGGCTCCATACATTTTTATGGAACGTAATGGTATTCACATCATCGACCTTCATAAAACAGTTGCTAAAATCGATGAAGCTGCTGATGCAATGAAACAAATTGCTAAATCTGGCAAACGCGTATTGTTTGTTGCCACAAAAAAACAAGCAAAAGATATTGTTGCAGAAAAAGCAGCTGAAGCAGGTATGCCATACATTGTAGAGCGTTGGGCTGGTGGTATGTTGACTAACTTCCCTACCATTCGTAAGGCTGTAAAAAAGATGGATGCTATTGATAAAATGGCTACAGACGGTACTTTTGATAATCTATCAAAACGTGAAAAATTGCAAATTATTCGTCAACGTGCTAAATTGGAAAAGAACTTAGGTTCAATTGCTGATTTGAATCGTTTACCAGCAGCATTGTTTGTAGTTGACGTTATGAAAGAACATATTGCAGTAGCAGAAGCTGTGCGTTTAGGTATTCCTGTATTTGGTATTGTTGATACCAACTCAAATCCTAATAATATCGACTTCGTAATTCCAGCAAATGATGACGCAACAAAATCTATAGAAATCATTTTAACAGCAATGGTTGACGCTTTGAAAGAAGGTGCTATGGAGCGTAAAATGGATAAAGCTGAAAACGAAGAAGATGTGCCTGAAGTGAAAGAAAAACGTACTCGCGCTTCTAAACGTGTTCAGAAAAAAACTGATGCAGAGGAAACTCCAGAGGTAGAAGAAAAAACTGCTGCAGCTACTGAAGAATAATCAGTTATACAAATAACATAAAAGAGCGTTGCAGACACTATAATTTGTGTGTTTTGTAACGCTTTTTCTCTTAAAAACTAATTAATAATCAATTAAATATTATAATTATGGCAGTAACAATGGCGGAAATTACTAAACTCCGCACAATGACAGGCGCAGGTATGATGGATTGTAAAAATGCGCTTACAGAAGCTAATGGCGATATGGATTTAGCTATTGAGTTGATTCGCAAACGTGGGCAAGCTATCGCAGCAAAACGTAGTGATCGTGAAGCATCAGAAGGTTGTGTTTTGGCAGGTGTGAAAAATGGCTTTGGTGCAATTGTCGCTTTGAAATGTGAAACTGACTTTGTTGCTAAAAATGCAGATTTTATCGCATTAACTCAACAAATCCTTGATAAAGCATTAGAAACAAAACCTGCAACATTGGACGAATTAAACGCAGTTAAAATTGACGGTCGTTCAATCGCTGATTTAGTAACAGAGCGTAGTGGTGTTACAGGTGAAAAGATGGAAATCGGTTTTTATGAAACTGTAGAAGGTGCAACTACAGTTGATTATATTCACCCAGGTAACAAATTAGCTTCTCTTGTAGCATTTGCAGAAGCTGCTGTTGAACACCAAGTTGCACGTGATATAGCTATGCAAGTAGCAGCTATGAATCCTATTGCATTGAATCGCGAGTCAGTTCCAGCTAAAATTGTAGAGGAAGAATTAAAAATTGGACGTGAAAAAGCTCGTGAAGAAGGTAAACCTGAAAATATGTTAGATAAAATAGCTGAAGGTCGTTTGAATAAATTTTACCAAGAGGCAACGTTAGTAGAACAAGCCTTTATTAAAGATGGTAAAATGACAGTAAGTGCTTATGCCAAAGCTAATAAAGTCACTCCAACAGCTTTCAGACGTGTTACTTTGAACGAAGAGTAAATACTTGAAATACAATTTACACTAAAAAGGTCGCTCAAAACTGAGCGACCTTTTTTATATCAGATTTTTTGTTGCCTTAAAATGCAATAGTAGCACCAATTAAAATATTGAATCCAATGTTATCGTAGCCGTACCATTGTTGGTAGCTAAATGCTTGCGATGAACCAAGGATATTATTGGCTTCTACAAATAGGCTCCATTGTTTTTTAAACGTATAGCTAGCTGATAAGTTCAAATCGTAGATAGGAGTTAATGTACGAATATCTATGGAGCCGTCTTTTTGGGGAAGTTTATTTAAGCGTTCTGACGCATAGTAGAAATTAGCATTTACATTAAAACTTTTGGTAATCATGGCATCTATACCAGCACTACTTTCCCAGGTTGGTTTGTTCCAAGCTTCTATATTTGGAGTAAGCACTTTCCAGCCATTATATCTGCCTTTTACGTAAAAATTATAACGTTCTTTTAAATTGTATGCTAAGCGAGCATCTACATTAAGTAGGGTAGCGCGTGCATAATCTACTGAAAAAATGTTGCTATACACACGTTCAGAATCTTGTTTATTAGGCCACTCGTTAGGAGTCGATAAGCAATCAAATTGTTTGTTGTAGAAAAAATGTTGATTAGCAATTAACTTATAGCTTATAGAAGCATCAAAAATTAAACCTCTGACTGGTCTTATGTTCAATCCTGCAAAGAAATCAAACGGTGTATAGGCGTTGGCTTCCATGCGTTCGTACATGTTATAGTAACGGTTTTCTCGGAACATATTTGCTAACCCTGTAAACTCGTAGCTACCACTCACTCCACCATAAATATCTAAAAGTTTTGCTACAGTGTAACGTACGTCAATATCAGGTGATGCAGCTACAATATCCCCTTTATTAATCGAGAACCAGAGTTTTGCTCCAGCTCGTAGCTTTAAATTGTCCCATGTTCTTTCGTAACGAGGGCGAAATGAAATGACAGCTTGCGTTGCCCAAACAGAATCGGACGGATATTGTAGTACAGGAGCATTGTACAGGTAAATATTGCCTTCTAAATCTGCAATAAGATGGTTTTCATTGAGATTGTATCCACCTGTAAGATTAACTTTTACTTGGTGTTCTTGAAGGCTGTTTAATGCATTTAATAAGTGATAGTTGAGCATTCCATCATAACTCCAATTATTTGTTTCTTTCAAAGAGCGGAATCCAAGGACGGCATCTAATTGGGTAACAGATTGTTTTGTTGGAATTAAATCTTTGCCTGCTACTTTTTCATTGTTAAATTCGTAGAACACGGTATTATCTGTAAATACAGAGTCTTTTCCATAATAATTGAAACTGGTGTTTGTTAGCCCCAAAGAGGAGTACAGTTGTCCAATGCGTAATTTTTTGTTGTAACGTAAGTCTAAATCGGTATCAATAAGGCTTTTACCATTATTATTGACACCATAATGATCGAGATAGATATCGAAATAATCGGTGTTAGTATTAAAAATGGGATACCATAATTCTGCTAACCAATGGAGTGGAAAACCTGCACCAAAACGGATAAAACCAGATTTATAGAGTGGACGTTGCATACTTTTGAAATCCGTTTCTTTAAGTGGATAAAAAGTAGATTTCGTTTCCATAGCCTCTGTTTCAGTACTATAAGTTACTTCTGTTTTTGTAACAGTTGGTTCTGTTGAAGGTAATTCAATATCAGTACGTTTAACTTTAATTACCTGAGGGACGTATTCTTTTTCAATGCTCACATTATGTGTAACAATAGAGTCGTTATTTTGTGCTACGACCGGTATTGATAGAACAATAGCGATGATTAGAAAGTGTAATTGTTTCATTGGATATGGTGTTTTTTACAATTATCAATAAACTTGTTGTTTTTCTCTTGCTCTAATTTGACTCAAACGGACGTTAATCATCTGTTTAATGTCGTCGTTTCCTTTGTAGTTTTCATCTAAACTAATGAGGTATTGTTTTGCTTGGAAATCATCATTTTGCTTTACATATACATCGGCAAGCAGTACAAAAGCACGTGCAAGCCAGTATTGATGTGGCGTGTTGCGTTCAATGAAATCCATGATTTCCGTTTCTGCTGTGCTTAATTGATCTTGTTCATAAAGCTGTTGTGCTAATAGATATTTAGCCTCAGCCCCCATCTCTTGACGTAAGTCCTTACTCAATTCTTTAAGGTCATCAGTGGCCAAACGTGCTTCATTATTTTCAATATATGCTTTAGCTCTACAATAGCGCGCTTCTCTTACCAAAGAGGCATCGGTCGAGGCTTCTTCCAATAAATTATTAGCAGCTAATATGGTTTTGTCATACTTTTTCAAAGCATAGCTACAGCGCAAAACGCCAACCCGAGCTATATTTTTATTTTCTTTATTACTAGCCGTTTCGAAGAGTTGTTCAAAATATTCTAACGCTGGTTTATAAGCTTTTTGGTCGTAAGTGATTTCGGCACTACGAATTAAAGCTTCTTCTTGATATGGGTTACCAGTTAGCTTAATTAAACGTTCAAAACTGGTCAAGGCTTTGTCAAATTGCTCTGTTTTATAATAGCTTTCAGCTAAATAATACTGTGCTGCAATACAGTTGAGTGTTTGCTTATCGCAATAGGTTACTAAATAGTTTTTTAAACTGGCAGTAGCTTCTTTATATTTTTCTTTCACAAATAAGCGTTCAGCTGCCACGAAATTAAGTGAATCTTCTAAACTCTTTTTTACTGTTGAGATAGTGCTTCCTGCAATCGATTCACGATAAGCGAGATATTCTGTAATTTGATTATTTTCAACGTAAATAGTTTGCATACTTTCAATAGCAACTTTGGCTTCTTCACTGCTTGGATAGCTATTGACAACGCCTTTGTACGCCGTGATGGCTTGTTCTATATCACCGTTATGAGCGAATAACATACCAATTTCAAGTGCTGCTTTTCGCGCTAAATTAGTTTTTGGATAAAGTGCAGTTACTTTTTGATATGTCTCAATTGCCTTATCATTTTGTTCCAATAACACGTAAGTTCTACCTATTTCATACAGTGCTTCGTCAGCATAGTCAGATTTAGGATAAGTGGTGAGTAATGTGTTTAGAGCTGCAATCTTTTCATCATATTTCTTTTGAATTCCCAAAATAAATCCATTTTGAAATGCTGCATAATCTCCTGAAAGTGCTGAACTATTGGCGATTTGCATGTAGTATTTACGTGCAGTGTCAAAATCGCGTGTATAGTAGTAGCAGTCGCCTGTACGGTTTACGACATCAGTGAATAAAGGATTTTTATGATTTTTTTCGAGACCTAGAAACTTGATATACCAATCGAGTGCCGCAGTAAAGTTTTCTTCTTCAAAGTAACTGTAAGCGATAGTGTAATAGGCTTTCAAGGTTTCATCTTGTGTGCGTTTTTGTTTTTGATTGATGAATTTTGTTAAATCAGTCCGTGCTTTAGCATATTCTCCTAATTGATAATAGGTTTCACCTCTCCATAAAAACGCTTGTGCAGAGAACGATTGTTCCGTATATTCTGCGATGGAAAAGGTGAAATAATTCAAGGCTTCTTTGTAATTTTTCTTCAAAAATGCAGCTGCACCAATCTGGAATAGAGCATTCTCTTTTGCTGCTTTAATTTTTGGATTAGAACTTTTGATTTTTTGTATAGAAGTATAAGCTGTTTCGTAGTTCTTTTCCATCATATAAATGGTGACAAGATGGCTATAAATATCATCTAAATGTTTCGATTTTGGATAATCGGTGATAAAACTTTCAAACGCAGTAATGGCTTCACCAAAAGGAGCTGCGTCTTCATATACGGCAAGCGCGTAATTGTATGCGGCTTCTTCTTTTGCTGTTTTATCATAACCTTCTTTAGCAGCAGTTTGAAACGCCATTTTAGCATTAGTTTTATCATTGAGTTTCACGTAACTTAAACCAATATGTAGATAGGCATTTTGCGATAGAGCATCTTTTTCGGTAGTTACTTTTGATAAATAATGTACTGCATTTTTATAGTCTGACGTATTAAAATATGATAGCCCAAGCATATACATATTTGAGCGCTGTACTTTTTTCTCATTACGTTCATATTTCCTTAAATAGTCGATGGCTTGTCTGTATGATTTTTCACGATATGCAGTCTCTCCAAGGATACGATAAGCTTCAGAATTATAACTGCTTCCCGGATATTTTTTAATTAAAGATTGCCCATATTCTACAGCTTTTTGGTTTTCACCTTGTTGATCATAAATTTGTAACAAGTGATATGAGGATGCTTCGGCATATTTTGAGCCTTTTTCTAACTGTTCAAAGCCGGGTAAGGCTTTTGTGTAGTTACCCAAACAGAATTCAGAATAAGAATAATAGTATAGTGCGTCTTCCTCATATATGGTTTTTTTACCATATAAATTGGCAAAAATAACACGTGCTGGTTCGTACTGAGTCAAAGCAATGTAAGAAACTCCCTTGGTAAAGAGGTAAGCCATATTCTCTTCTCCGTCTAACTGATTGTTTTTCAGCTGTTCGTACCATTTAATAGCCTCTTTATATTGTTTGTTTTCATAGTATGAGCGTCCAATCATGTAAGCAACGCGTTCGCGCATAGGCGAATAGGGATATTCTTTTAAATACTCTTGTAATGTTACTAAAGCATTTTTTTGTTTTAATTCGTAAGCATTACATGCGATGTAATAGGCAGCTTCTTGACTTAAACTGTTGTTTTTGTTGGTGTTAGTTTTCAAAAACTTTTCAAAGTACTGAGTAGAAGCAGCAAATTTACGTTGTTCGTAAAGTGTTTTCCCTTGATGAAAGAGGTAATCTTCGTTGAAATGTATAGCAGTTTCTTGTGCCGAAAGGCAACCAAACGAAAGTAAAATTGCTAAAGTAAGAATCAGTTTCTTCATAGTTAGAATATTTTTGTACAAAAGTATAAAAAAATCAGACGTGTTCCATCAAAAACTTACTAACAGCTTTCTTGATGGAGGATAAACCTATCGTATTGATATCTATGTCTTTAAAAGGAATAAATTGAGCAGCGGATACATCGTCACTACATTTTAGCTTATCGATATTGGCAATTTCAACTAAGAAAAAAAGATCTAATGTATGTACGTCAAAGTCAGAATAGAGATAAATATTTGGTAATGAGAATAAGAATGTCGCTTTTGTGACATCTAAATTGAGCTCTTCCTTGATTTCACGAAGAATTGCTTCTTCGGCAGTTTCTTCGTTATCAATAAAGCCTCCTGTTAAATCCAAAGTACCTTTGTATGGATTTTTGGCACGTGTACAGAGCAAAAGTTCCTTTCCATTGTCAGAGAGAATGAAACCCGCTACAGATGCCGAACTATTATTGTAGTACTGAAATCCACATTGACGACATTTTTTTGATTTTGAGTCGTACTCAATGAAGCGCTCAGAACCACAACGTGGACAATATTTAAATAGGTTTAAAGGATGAGTTTTTCCCATAATTATAACGCAATAAATTTATAATTAATAGTTTCATCGCATGTGGCAATCATATAATATGGTTCTTTTGCCCCATCTAACATGCGACCAACTACAATGTAAAGCACATCTTTATAGCGTACAACTTCTCGAGTATGGTCGTGACCTTGTAGAAATAGATTGACGTTATGTTTTCTCATCAATTCTGTTAATTCAAAGGTTTCTTCTAACGGCATATTGCTTGTAGGAAACTGTGAGTCGTCTTCTTTAAATAGATGGGTGTGCGTATAAACAATGCAGTGTCGATAATTGGCACGTTTGGTTTCTAAAATAGAACGTAACCATTTAAATTGTTTGCTACCAAGAGTACCATTGCCCGTATCTAAACTGATAAATAAATCTTGATAATTAGGAGTCTTTACTTCAAACCAATAGGTGGCTGTGCCCCAATAGGTTCTGTAATCTTCCCATTGATTAAAATACAAATCGTGATTACCTACAGTGGCAAATATGGTATCGTTTCGCGCTTGTGTAGCTGGATTAAAATTCAAGGTAGGCATCAATACGTGAAATCCACCTTTTTGATGTACTAAATCTCCAGTTAAAATACCAAAGTAGGCATTAGAATCATTGCGCAAAGCAGTGACAAATGTGGTGATGTTATTTACCGTAGTGGCAGTATGAATATCTGTTCCAACGTAGAATTTGTAGTTATCAATGGGGACATTGAGTGACTTATAGCCGTGTTCCATGTTCCACGCCATCGATTGTTCAAAACGTTGTTCGGTGATAGTACTTGTTGGTGCAATAAATCCCACCAAATCCATATCGCAAGCTGTTAAAACCAGTGCAAATAAGCTGTATGTTATTTTTTTTACCATGTGTAAATAAGTCCTAAACGTGTATAAATTGCATAAAAATTGGCTGAACCATGAAGAATCCCTGTTGGCTTGCATGATAGTTCGGTCAGCAGATTAAAATGTTGGGCAGGCAGAAAATTGCCTTTCAGTGTAACTATCGGTAGGTACATGCGTTCAATTTGGAAGTCGTCGTAATTGCTTATACCTAAACCGATATTCCAATTATGATCTTGTTTAAATATTTGACCTTCAATATTATAAATTAAATTAAACGGTTCTCTGATGTTGGTAACACTCTCATTTTGACCTTGCTTTGTAATGCTACCATAAACGCGACTATAAACGCCTAAATTAGCTTTAATATAATCTTTTACATAGCCCACAATGACGCCCACTGCGAAATCCTGTGTGTTATTTCGTAAATACAATCGATATAAATAGCGATTTTCTAGAGTTAAATTACCTACAGATAACGGAAAGTGTACAGTCGCTCTTGTATTGAGAGCATGTACATTGCTGGTATTTGTATTAAGTCCTCCTTCTAGTGAAAAGTAGGAATTGATAGGGAAGTTGGCTATTACGGCTAAACTTCCATAATGCTCCCAAGTGTAGTTATATCCATATTCTGCATAAGATTTAAGCGAAATTGGTGCTTTGTCTTGTGAGAATACCACTATAGATACAGAAAGGAATAAAGTCAATAAAATTCGTTTCATACGTTTGTTAATGGTTGATGAGTACAAATATAGGGCTTTTTTTTTATTATACAATAGAGTAGTGACGAGTATTAAATACAAAAAGCCCCGAATGTTCGGAGCTTTTTGATATTGTGTAACTTGAGTAAGCTTATTTTGTTTTTTTGCTAACTCTGTTTTGATAACGGCTCATAAATTTATCTACGCGACCAGCAGTATCAACCAATTTACTTTTACCAGTGTAGAATGGGTGAGACGAGCTTGAAATTTCAAGTTTTACCAAAGGATAAGTTACCCCATCAATGTCGATGGTTTCTTTCGTAGCTACAGTAGAACGAGAAATGAATACTTCATCGTTCGACATATCTTTAAATGCCACGGGACGATAATTTTCTGGATGAATTCCTTGTTTCATTGTTATAAAATTTATTTTAGTTGCGGAGAGAGAGGGATTCGAACCCCCGGAACCTCTCAGTTCAACGGTTTTCAAGACCGCCGCGATCGACCACTCTGCCATCTCTCCGAAAAGTGGTGCAAAGATACACTACTTTTTTTAAATACACAATAGATTATCTCAAGATTTTGTAATTCTTTTTATTATTATTGGTAGAGAATTGTCGCTGATGAGGCTGATACGTTTACGGTTTGTGCATAGGAACCTAGTCCTGATTGATTTATTTTGCCATGTTCACATACAGCTATCCAATTCCCTGCAGGCAATGTGTACAGAATATCGTGGCGATTACTATTAAAGATAACTAAAATGGTTTTCCATGAGTCGCCATTAGCATTATCGTTTATGGTATAACTAATTAAATTTGTATCTTGTGTTCTAAATGTTAGATGATTATTGATCTGTTCTGCTGTAGTCATACGAAATGCAGGATGTGCTTTACGTAGTGCAATTAAATCTCGGTAATAGGTAAATAAATCATAGTATGTTTCCTTATTACTCCAATCAATTTGATTGATTCTATCTGGCGATTTATAACTGTTATAAACACCTTTTTTATCTCGAAATACCTCTTCACCGGCATAAATAAACGGTACACCTTGCGATGTAAAAATAATAGTTTGCGCTAACTTATTCATAGCAATAAGTTCTTGCTTGCTTGCTTCAGGTACAGTCGCTTTAAGTTTATCAACTAAACAAGGGTCATCGTGGCATGATACGTAATTGATGACCTGTACCGGACTTTTTGCATAGGCTGTATTGCTATGTACAATGTTTGTTAAGTCCACTTGTGGATGTGATACAGCACCGACAACACCAAATTTAAGACTTTCTTCATAACCGTTACCTACTAAAAAACCGCCTTTATTGCCGTCCATCCAATTGCCACGAAGCGCATCTCGTATATCGTCACTGAAAACACCTGTAGGATAAAATTGATGTGCATTTTGTTTGATGGCGCGTAAATGTTCAGGTAGTGGAGATCCTCCAGCGGTCCAGCCTTCGCCATGAATACTAACGGTAGGATCTATTTCGTCAATAGCTTGACGTATAGCATTCATAGTTTCTATATCGTGAATTCCCATTAAATCAAAACGGAAACCATCTATGTGATATTCTTTGACCCAATATTTAACAGATTCTATGATAAACTGACGTGTCATTAATCGTTCTGATGCAGTCTCGTTGCCACAACCCGATGAATTACTCCAAGAACCATCGTCATTAAAACGGTAAAAATAGCCCGGTGCCATAAGGTTGAGATGTGATTCTTGCCCTACATAAGTATGATTGTATACCACATCCATAATCACTCTAATTCCGTTGGTGTGGAGTTTTTGAATCATCTCTTTCATCTCTTTAATACGTGTTACGGGGTTGTATGGATCTGTAGCATATCCACCTTCTGGAACATTGTAGTTTTTAGGATCGTAGCCCCAGTTGTACTCGTTTTTATGAAGTTGAGTTTCGTCAATCGAAGCATAATCGTACGAAGGAAGAATTTGTACATGCGTAATGCCTAACTCTTTTAAGTGATCTAATCCCGTTTTGAAACCTTGAGGTGAACGTGTGCCACCTTCGCTTAATCCGAGAAATTTACCGGGATAACGACTTCCTGAATTGGAAGCGATTGTAAAATCGCGCATATGTACCTCGTAAATAATAGCATCGGTAAACGATTTCATTTCAGGGCGTTTATCGTTTTCCCAGCCTTGTGGATTAGTTTCTTTCATATCAATGATGGCACCACGGTCGCCATTGATGCCAACAGCTTTACACCATAAACTTGGTGTTTCATCTAGCCATTTTCCGTTTTTTTGTATTTGAAATGTGTAAAACTGTCCTTTAAGGTCTTGTTTTATAGTATGTAACCATGTACCTTTTTCAGAACGTTTCATGCCTAATACGGCTATTGGTTCTCCGCCGTGTCCTTGTTCGTAAAGATTTAGTCGTACCGCTTCTGCTCCTGGAGACCAAACACGAAATTTGGTTTGAGTAGGCGAGTAGGTTATTCCTAAATCGGTACCTTCATACAAAGGGTAATCATCGACAGAAGTATAGCGTGTTGGCTGATGTGTACAACCAATCACACCAAAGAAGAGTGTGACAATTAGAAACAATTGAATCTTTTTCATAGTGTTATGTTTTTATTATGAATCCTTATTTGAAAGTTTATAGTATCACAAATATACAGATTTTATTAGATGTGACAAAAAAGCCTTACGTTTTTGTAAGGCTTTTTATTTTTTCGATTTGTTATTTAACACCTGTGCGTTTTAGTAAGGCATCAATTGTAGGTTCTTGTCCGCGGAAACGTTTGTATAGAACCATCGGGTGTTCGCTTCCGCCTTTCATAAGAATATTTTCTTTGAATGATTGTGCTGTTTTTGCATCATAAATTCCATTGGTTTTGAAGACGGAGAATGCGTCTGCATCTAATACTTCTGCCCATTTGTAGCTATAATAACCAGCGGCATAGCCACCAGAGAAAATGTGCGAGAATGTAGTACTTCTACCTGTTTCAGGAATAACTGGTAGTAAATTCACGGGCGCAGTAGCTGCTTTTTCGAATGCGATAACGTCACCACTGAATGGCTCTGTAATGGTGTAAAATGCCATGTCTTGAAAACCAAATGACAATTGGCGTAAGCAGGCATAAGCTACATTAAAATTTGATGCATTAATGATATTTTGAATCAATTCAGCAGGAATTTTTTCGCCTGTTTCATAGTGTACGGCAAAGTCGTCGAGGAACTCTTTCTCTGTGAGGAAGTTCTCCATAAATTGCGAAGGCAGTTCTACAAAGTCGCGATATACATTTGTACCCGAAAGGCTTGCGTATGTACCATCAGCTAACATTCCATGTAGTGCGTGACCAAATTCGTGTAAGAACGTATTTACTTCATTAAATTCAAGTAACGCAGGTTTTGTTTTGGTAGGTCGTGTAAAGTTCATCACAATAGTAATGTGTGGGCGACTGTCTTTGCCTTTGGCATCTTTGTATTGTGATTTGTACTCAGTCATCCAAGCGCCAGAGCGTTTACCTTCACGTGGATGAAAATCGGTATATAACACAGCGATAAATTTACCTGTATCGTCTGTTACATCCCAAGCTTCAACTTCAGGATGATACACTTGAATTTTAGGGTTTTTGGTAAAGTGTAAACCATAGAGTTTTGTAGCTAAACCAAATACACCTTTTTTTACATTTTCAAGTTCAAAATAGGGTTTTAGAATCTCATCATTGACATCAAAACGTGCTGTTTTCAATTTTTCGCTGTAATAGCCAAAATCCCAAGGTTGAATGGTGAAATAACCACCGTGAGCATCTGCATAATCTTGTACGTCTTTTAATTCTTGTTGTGCGATAGGTTGATAGGCTTCCATTAAATCATTGAGCAGTTTATAGACGTTGCTTGGCTTTTCTGCCATGCGATAACGCAATGCATAATCAGCGTATGTTTCGTAGCCTAACAAATTAGCTTTTTGTAAGCGTAGATTGATGATACGTTGAATGAGTTGTGTGTTGTCATATTGACTGTGAGGCAAACATTGCGTGTTATAAGCCATCCACAGTTCACGACGGAGATCGCGGTTGTCTGCATAGGTCATTACAGGACCGTAGCTTGTCGAACGCAAATCGAGTAGCCAGCCCTCTTTCCCAGCTTCTTTGGCTTTAGCGGCAGTCATTTCCATAAAGTAATCTGGCATACCTGCTAAAACATTTTTATCTGTAATCAATAAAGAATAGCCATTAGTCTCTTTTAATACATTTTGTCCAAATTGTACAGAAGCAAGGCTGAGGTCTTTGTTTATTTGTTTGAAAATTTCTTTTTTATCAGCAGGTAAATTTGCTCCATTACTTGCAAAGCCTTCGTAAGTTTCTTCTAATAATTTTGCATCTTCTACTGATAAATTAAGTTTGTCACGTTGATCATATACCGATTTTATACGCTCGAATAATTTTTCATTTAGACTGATGGTTGTGCTGTGTTCGGTAAGTAGTGGTGATACTTTTTGGGCAATCTCTTGCATTTCATCATTGGTTTCTGCACTATTGAGAGCAAAGAAAACAGTAGCAACTCTATTGAGTAAAGCGCCTGAACGTTCCATGGCTACAATCGTATTTTCGAATGTAGGAAGTTTTTTACTATTGGCAATTTTATCGATTTCAGCTTGATGTCGTTTGATACCTTCTTCAAAAGCGGGTAGATAATGTTCGTTTTTTAGGTCATTGAACGGAAAAGTTTCGTGTGGGGTTTTCGCTTGTTTGAAAAAAGGATTTTGTGCAGTTGTCATCATACTTGCCAGTGTTAGTGTAATTAAAAAATACAATTTTTTCATAATGTTTCTATTAGTGTGATTTAATTAATTTAGTTGTAAAGGTTTCATTTTCTTGTGTTTGAATTTTACTGAGATAGATACCTTTATTCAACTCAGTAATATCGATTGTTTTACTTTCAGGGTAACTTATGTGTTTGATAAGTTGTCCATGTAGTGAGTAAATCCAAATTGCTGTTATGCGTTTATAGTTTCCTTCTACATAAAATATACCATTGGGTGAAGGATTAGGATAGATCGTAATATCTTGTGCTGTTTTTAATATCTCGGTCGGTGTGTTTTCATGTGATTCATAAGTCAAATCAAGGCTGTGGGCATAAGGAAGATTTGTTATGTTGTTGAGATGAATTGGTAAAAAATCAGTTCTTAATTTGGCATTATTTTTACCCCAGAATTGATAATCTGTTACAATTTGAGCTGGTAAAAAATCATCGTTTAGTACAGTTCGGTGTGTATAAGCTGGCCACCAAGCATTATATAGGGGCGTATAGTATGTCGTAATAGTTTCTAAATTTTGTTTTTCTGATTTGTATCGTTGTATATTACCCCAATATTCGGTATTCCACGACAGTAATAATTCTCCATTTATCACATTGTTATTGTCGTAAGTAAATGAACGTTTAGCCTCATTACGCCAAATAGTACCGTGTAATGATTGTTGGGTTTCATTAAGTGCTTGTCCTGAACTATTTTCATTGTAAATAGTGCGTGTACGAGTATGCCAAACGCTGTCAAACTCTTCAAGTGTGACTGAATAATAACCATGAGTAGAATCTACTGTTATTCTGGCATAAGGCTGCCAAAGCGCCCCTTGCGCTGTAGAACAAGTAATTGTTTTGATTGTATTGTTGTAGCTATAATCCGTTTTTAGTCGATTTTGCCAATTGGTTGCGTATGTTTGTGTTATTTCACGTGTTAAGTTATTGGTTGTGTCATAACTGTAGAGCGTTTGTTCTGTTTGGAGCCAATTATCAGCGACATTGTGTAACTCTTTTCTACTTTTTAATAAACCCTTGTCATACACCCATTCTGTTCTTATTGATTTTTTCCACATTATGCCATCCCACAAAAACGTGGAACTACTTACTTTTAGGTCATTTTCAAATTGTAGTTCAGTATAACTATAGTTGATAAAAGCTGAATTATTTACTGATATTTTAGTAGAACTTAACACCGGTTGAGATGAACTATTGTAGGTGTAATAGGTTTGAAAAATGGTATCGCCACGCACTAAGTTTGTGGTGGAAACAAACCATGTACTGGCATCCACAGAAGTGGAAACCAATAGTAATAGTATGATATATAGGCTACGGTTAAACATCACTTGCGTTGTTGCATCTCTTCATCAGATCTCATACGAAATCGTTCTGGATCTGGCGTAACAAATGTTTTTTTGTTAAAATCTTCAGGATAACCAGGTCTTTTTAAGTTGTTTGGCATGCGTTTTTCATTTTGTTCAAACTGACCGTCTTTTTCTGCTTTTGTAACTCCATCAAGGTATTTTACCATTAAAAATTGTCCTAATTTAGTCCATGCTTTGAGTGCTGTTTCAGCTTGAGCATGTGAAAAATCAGTTAAAAATTCACGCATTTTAACAGTGTCATTAGTTAAGGCAAATTGGTCGGCTTTTTGAACAGCGGAATTGAAAAAAGTTTCCCATTTTTCCTGTTCTTTTTTTACGTCAGGCATCATGTGTGAATAGCGATTATAAACCATATTTCCTACCCAATTATTTACCCAAAATGCCGAAGTCCATGAAAATTCTAATAAACTGCCATTATCAATGCTAAATGAATGTGGAACTGTGGTAATGCCACAATACATTGGAACATAAAGATTTGTAGTGGCATCATCTACGCCGAACCATAGAATTCCACCTACAGGGTCAGGTAACCAGTTGCGCATTTGTGCAACAAAGGTAAAACCGGTTTGTTGTGTTGCAACCGGGCGTTCGTGGAAGTATTCTACGTTATCTACCTTGTAGACAAGCGGACTTGGGCGAAATGGTGAATTATACGCACCAGCTCCCATGCCTTGAGTCATATCAAGTGGCGTTCCTTCATAATGATTGCGCATAAAGTTTTTCATATCTTGCGCTGAAATTTTTGTATTTGGTTTTACCCATAAAGGCATGCGCTCTTTGGTTTCGCCGTTAATATAACTCAAAAAACGTTCTGTAGAAGTGTTTATTATGCGGAAGAAGCTCCAGACACGTGCTTCACAGAATCTTAAACCTCCAAAATCCAAAGGATTATAAGTGTCTGAAAAACTAAATTCTTCATCTTTCCCTGAGAAATAGTTTTGTTTTCGTGCAAAATCAATCACGTCATACGAATAAATCACTTCAACTTCAGGATTGAAGAGCTTTTTCATATTTTTACTGCTGATACTTTTGCTATTTTTCTTTTTTTCTAATGGGAACGTAGTAATACGAGCTTGGTTAGCATGTGCTGAAACATAGCCATCTGGAATGCGTTGTGCTACCCAAACAGCTCCTTTATTACCAACACCTTTACCAATCAACTCCATAATCCAAACTTCGTTGGGGTCGGCAATGGAAAACGATTCACCAGAACTACAATAGCCATATTTCTGAACTAAATCAGTCATTACTTTTATAGCTTCACGTGCCGATTTTGCACGTTGTAATGTGATATAAATCAGGCTTCCATAATCCATTATACCCGTAGTATCAACCAATTCTTCTCGTCCGCCAAAAGTGGTTTCTCCAATCGCTACTTGATATTCATTCATATTACCAATAACACTATAAGTGTGAGCAACTTGCTCTATTTCACCGCTATAGTTTCCTGTGTCCCACTCATATACGCTAAGTAAAGTTCCTTTTGGGTAATCAGCAGCAGGGTAATGATAAAGTGCTCCGAACAGTTCATAAGAATCGGCAGAGTAGGTAATCATTGTAGAGCTATCAGTGGAAGCTCCTTTAGTCACTAAAAAGTTAGTACAAGCAAAAACGCCTGAACTATTGAGAATTACTAATAATACCGTTAGAAAAGTTTTAGTTTTTGTCATCATATTAAATAGTTTTTTATATTTTTAACATTAAAATGGATAGCCCACAGCAAAGTGAAATGCTACGTCGTTTTTCCACGAGAGTTCTGTACGCCAGCGGTCAGATGACGTTGCACCACTTGGTTCAAATAGTTTCACTCCCATATCAACACGGATAACAAAAAAATCAAAATCGGCACGAAGTCCAATTCCGTAGCTACAAGCTATTTGTTTGTAAAATTCAGAAAGTTGGAAATAACCACCTTCCTGTTCCTCATAGTTTTTTATAGTCCAAATGTTACCAGCATCAATGAAGGCAGCTCCTTCAAACATCCAAAAAAGTTTAAATCGTGCTTCTAAATTTAGGTCTAAACGAATATCTCCTGATTGATTCATATAGTCAATAGCACCACTGTTTGCATAGCGTCCTGGTCCTAAGGTCCGTACTGACCAACCACGTACACTATTTGCTCCACCGCTGAAATAGCGCTCTTCAAATGGTAAAATGGTAGCATTGCCATAAGGAAACGCAATACCAAGACCTGTATGAAAGACTAAGCGGTTTCTCTTGTTGAAATAGTGATTATAGGTATAATCAAAATCACCTTTCACGTATTGAGAATAGGCTATATTGAAAATTTCATATTGATTATCAACATTTTTTATTTGTTTAATAGCGGAACTTATTCCATAAAGCAAATTGCCAGCTGTCGATATATTGCCGCGAACGGTGTAAAAATTAGACATAATAGAATTACGCTTATTAGAATAAGCAATACCTAATCCCATACGCATAATAAAGTGATCTTCGTAACTATAACGTACAGATGAAGAGGGTTTTAAGTATTGTTCTTTGAATGCGGCTGTCATCCAAGGCAAATAAATATAGTTGATATCAATCACATCTAATGTATAACGCCTTCCTCTATTTCTCCAAACATACTTTATGCCCGCATTGGCAATATTGCGTTTATATTCTGGACGCTGTTGAAAGTTGTAACTCATTGAAAACTCTGTGGTACCACCCATTTTTCGTTTAAAATCACTTGAGGTAAAAGGTAGTAAAAACGTAGGTAGAGTGATCGACATATTTCCGCCTAATTCTGCAGAGTATTTTATATCTCCAAGTTTACCGATAGCTTCGTATGCCCCATGTACTCCAACTCTAAAAACTTCCGCTCCTTTAAAAATATTTTTATTGTGGTAATTCACACCCACACCGACTCCCAAATCGCCATTCGAGTTTGTACCTTCTATATCAAATGCAACTGAATGTTTTTTTGCAGGATTTACAACAATGTGACAGCCCATTCTGCCGTCAGCTTCTTCTTTAAAACTAATATCTACATATTTAACGGCTTGTAGAGAATTTAAGGAAGTGTACGTACGTTCTACTAAACGTTCGTTATAAATACTATTAGGCTTGATGAGCGTTTTAAATATCAGCATCTTAGGCGAGAAACTTGATTTTTCATCTCTAATTACGATAAAATCTTCTGATATTACTGTATCACGTGCTTCCGTAGGTACAAGTAGATTAGTGACATCATATATAGTTACTGTTCCTACTTTTGTTGTGGTGAATAATCTCGTTAATAAAGAGTCGTTACCTAAATAAGAAGGTTGCATTCCTAAAACAATATCAACTTGATTTGAATTTAGAGCGCTGTCGACAGTAAAGCTAAGTGCTTCTTTTTGAAAATAGAAATATCCTTTTCTGCGCAAAAGTTTTGCCACATTTTCACGCTCTTGTGCTAAAACATCAACATCAAATAAATCTCCTACACGTGGCACATAGAGAAGGTTTCGTTTGTTAATAATAGACATAATTGTGTCGTTGGGAATATCTATTTTATACGAGTGTATTGTATAGGGATCGTTAGCATTCACAACATAGGTTACTTTAACTTGGCGTTTTTTTTCTTTTTCTATCACGTCGACATCGGCATGCAGATAGCCTTTGTTATGTAATTGCTTTTTTAATTGATGTTGAGATGCGCTTGTTAAGGTAGTATCGTACAATACTGGAGGTTCACCAATTTTTCGTAACCAACGGTTAATCCATTTACTGCTATCTGTTCCAGAAGCATTATACAGCGCTAGTTCTATACGTGCTAAACTGAGAAAATAGTTATTAGGTTCTTGTTGTAAGAATGGTTCTAATACGTCAGCAGGCGCTTCTGGTACATTAGATTTTATCACATTTCGATTTAGTAATCGTTCGTTTTCAGGCACATACTTTGTTAAGCTACAAGCACTCAATAGAAGTGTAGCACAAGCAAATAATATAAGGCGACTGATCTGCATTTGCGTAATAAGCCTGAAGATAATAAAAAAACTTGCCGCAAATATAGCTAAAATTCAGCGAATTATTTACTTTTGTATCCTTTAAATAGTGTTAATCTGGTAATTTTATAGAAGAAAATGTTATCAAAAAATCAAATGAAAAATATTCGAGCATTGAGTTTGAAGAAAGAGCGAGATGCTCAAAGTCTTTTTGTTGCAGAAGGAGAGAAGTTAGTAAAAGAACTTTTACCGTTTTTTACTTGTCGCTTATTGCTAGTTACGCGCGATTGGATTGACGCTAAAAGTATCTTAAAAAACGCTGATTATGAGTTAATTACTTTAGAAGAGATGAAGAAGATTTCTTCATTAAAAACGCCTACTTCTGTATTGGCAATATTTGAAAAACCAATAATGAAACTCGATATCTCAAACTTAAAACAGGAGTTGATTTTAATTCTTGATGAAGTCCAAAATCCGGGAAATTTGGGTACCATAGTACGTATTGCTGATTGGTTTGGAATAAGACATATTATTTGTTCCTTGAATACTGCAGACGTTTATAGTGCAAAAACAATACAAGCAACAATGGGTGCTTTGGCCAGAGTTCATGTTCATTATGTTGATTTAATTTCTTTTCTACAGTCATATAGCAGATTAAATTTACCAATTTATGGTACTTTTTTAGATGGAGAGAATTTATATGGTACTGCATTGAGTAGAGTTGGGGCTATTGTTTTAGGTAATGAGGGCAATGGCATCTCTGATGAAGTAGCTAAATATGTCTCTTTTCGTATTGTAATCCCTAGCTATCCTCTTCATGTTCAAACTTCGGAATCGCTCAATGTAGCTGTAGCCACAGCTGTTGTTTGCGCTGAATTTAGGCGTTTAGCAGAGTAAAACAACAAATAAACAGTTATAAAAAAAGCCACCAGTAATATGGTGGCTTTTTTGTCTTTCGTTGATTGTTTATTCTGAAAATAAAATTAAATCACAACGTCTGTTTGGCATAAAATCATCAACTGGTCCAGGAGTTTTACCTTTACCATACGTACTAATACGATTTGGAGATACGCCATAGCGACGAACAAGTTCGCGTTTAGTGTCCTCTGCACGTCTCATACTTAATTTATTATTCAATTCCACACTACCAACATTATCACAATAACCAACAATGTCTATTTTTAAGTTTGGATCAGCATACATTTTACGTGCAATTTTTGCTAATACCATGTGTGATTCAATTGAAATTCTTGAAGAACCTAAATCAAAATAGATAGATGGAGTTTCTTCGATATATTGACCATAACCTAAAATACGTTCAATAGCATCTTTATCCAAAGGTTCTCCATAATAGTTTACAAATGAGCCAGAAGGGGTATTTGGATGTCTATCACGTACATCAGGTACACCATCTAAGTCTGTATCTGGAAGATTTTCTTCAATTGTTCTTTCTTTGTCTTCTTCAATACTACTTGCATTTCCAGCCAATGCCGAAATTTGGGTAACAATTTCAGATATTTTTTGAGAATTTTCAACTGTAGCATCACAACATTGTGCTGGTTCGTAATCAGCTGGTGACATATTACGTATGTGTTGCATAGTTTTGTCTTTAGGACTATTAATTTTCCATCTTAATCCTAAACCACTGTAAATGGTATTATCATCGTCATTTCCTTTCTCAGAAGCATCCATGTTATCTTTTTTATGCATTCTGTATTGGGTATTCCAAACAATAGCTAACCATTTTAAAGGATTATATTCTAACGAAATACCTATAGGGAATGTGACTGCACGTCCTTTTGAAATAGAAGGAGCCACAGGTGTTCCCCAGTTATCTACACGATTAATAATAGTTGTCGTGCCAGGGTCGTAAGCTGATACATCGTAGAATGCTACACCCATCCCTAAGTTGACATATACATTCCAAGTTTGAGGACGGTAACGATAAAACATATTTAAAAAATTCAACGAAACACCCAAGCTAGCTTCATGTGCTAAACCGTCAAAATCCATAGGGATTTGTTTGTTTTCTTGAAAACCGCTTGGAGCTTTATTTGCTTTATAATAATAAGTAGTACTACCTCTGTAAGGGTTATAAACGTATTCAGCATACAAGCCAAAACCCGGGGTAAAGGTATATTCCACCTCAAAACCAAATGCGATATCGGCTCCACTTCTTGGCCATAAAGTGTTGTAATCTTGAGTTTGATCGCCATCTATGAAGGCAACTCCTGCGTGACCTGCAATAGACCAGTGGTTTACTTTAGGATAAACACGTGCTTCGTCTTTTTCTGAATTACCATCTCTTACATGTGTATCTTCCTTAGGAGTAATGGCCATATCTTTACTCGTTGTTGTGGATACAAGAATGGTTGTATCTAGCGGATTTTGATTATTTACCAATGTGTCAAGCTTAACAACAGTTGTTTCCACCACCATGGTATCTTGTGGAAGGGTGGTAGAGCTTGCTGACGCTCGTGTTTCATTTATTACCACGGCAAATCCGTTAGGCACCGTAGTTGTGTCAGCTAAAATGACACTAGGCATACTTTCTCCTGTTGCTGTTGGAGCAACTTGAAGATTCTCTTGTCCAATAGCAAAGCTACATAAAACAAGTGATGTGGAAAGGAGTAAACTTCTTTTTTTCATAAAATGGGTTTTACTAATTTTTTAAGGTGCTTTTATAAACCAAGAAATTTTCCAGGTTAGTGGAATGATGTATTCCACTAACTTGGAAAAAAGGAGACGTTTTATTAGTTGTTTTTTCTTAATAATGCCATAAATCTTGTTCGAAATTCAGGATTTCTTCTTCTACACGATTTTGTTCACGACGAATAATATTTGGATCTTCAAGTCCTTTATCCACGTCACGACTTAACAAGTCATAGTCTTTAATTACGTAACTATCAAATTGACGGCTTACTAAAAACTCATCAAAATTTACAAGTGGAGCGGTGTTGCGACCATTTATTTTCAAAAACTCTTCTTGTAAATAGGGACGTAAACGCTCGAAAGGCACCCAAAACCAAACCCCAGTACGAATGTCTGATCGACTATTATATTTTTCATCATACAGTGGGGCAATAGCTAATATTTTGCTGTGAAATGTAGATGTTCGTTTGTTGAAATACCAAACTTCTTGAATATAATATTTAACAACGCCTGGTGTTAAATAATTAATCATATCATAAGGTGTTTCATAGATATTCAATGCATTAGCTTGAATAAATTCATCTACGTCAAAATAGTTCTCTTTTGTAAACTTAGGTACAAAAGTTTGTTCCGGATTACTTGGTGATTTATAAGCTTGTAGTTGCTTTGTAATCACTTTTTGAAACATGATGGCGAATAAGTTTTTTTGTCCTAAACTATCCAAGTCTTCCGAAGGGTAGTACAACGGATTATTTTGACGTTCACGCAAATCAACCACTCTAAGTACTGCTTTGCGCCAAACTACGTCATCCACCAAAGGATTAACTCGAATAATTTTTGCGGCCACATCTTGTGGTGATGTCGTGATGCGTGTGAAACTACCGTCACCATCAAACAAAAATTGAGTACTATCTGCTTCCAAATCTTGAGCTTGCAAAGCTAAAGGAGCAAATGTAGCGACAGCCACTAGTACATAAAAAATACCTTTTCTCATCATTTGTAAATGTTTATGGTAATACGATTGGTGCGTATGACAAAGTAGTTGTTTTAGCACCTGTTACTTTAATCTTATCAATTAAAATGGTTGAACCTGCTTTCAATCCCATAAGTTGTCTGCGTTGCGTATCGGTAAATTTCTCTCCATCAGATGTGGAGGCGTTAAAACCACCACGACCGTCAGAGATCAACAAGGTAAATTCAGCAATGCGGAATGATGCTTTTAATAAACCATCTGCATATTCTGCTACCATATTACCTTCTACTAATTGTTTGCGAGTTAACTTATGTTTCGATGTGTTTGGATTATAAAGTACAGCATTACCATTATCATCTTTGATTGCTAAAAATGCAGTAGGGTCAGGTAATGTTCTTACACGGAAACGACCAGAACCCATTGGAGTACTTCTTCCTTCGAGCGTAGTCGAAACATTAATCACAACGTCATCATAGCTTTTAGGGCGATAGATAAAGATTGCTCCATTTTTCTCAAGCGAACCATGGCTTGGTGATACTTGTAATTTTTCACTAGCAACACCAGGTACTGAAATACTAATACGGTTATTGTATCCCATGTAAACAACGTTCATATCCTCATTTGCAATAGTTGCAGAAGGAGCTCCTACGGTATATTCGTCTTTAAAGGAGTATTCACGTGGAATACCATCATTACCTCTCAGTACGATTTTTCCTGAATATTGGAATACGCCTAAGGAGTTACATGTTACCGTATAAGTATTGCTCGATAAACGTGTACCACCAATATAATATTCGGGTACTTTCGTAGAGTCTACTGCTGACAGTGCAATTTGCGCTTTATAAACTCCACCTTTCATCACGTGTTTACTTGTAGGGATAACAAAGGCTTGAATTTTATTTACACGGAAGTCACCAGCATCGGTTTGTAGTTTGAAGTAATTGATCAATTCTGCTTCAGTTGTACGAATATCATTTTCATATTTTGACAACATTGTGGTTACCGATATAAGTGGCATAGATTCAAACATGCTGTTTATCCAGTCTACAGTTTCACCATGAGCGTTAACTCGGGGACCTGTACTGAATTTTTTCTCGTAAATAGCAGTTTGTGCAGAGTCATTGCCAAACATCTCTTCAACAAAGTTACGATAATCTTCGAGTCTCGTTTTAAATTCTAGAGCTCTTGCTTTCGTTCCATTTAACTGGAAGTACTGGCCTGCAATATCGATATTGTCTTTTTTCTGTAATTTATGATTATTGACTGTATCAACAGAAATTTCTACACCATCAGCCAATTGCATTAAATCACGTTTGCTAGTGCGAATAAAATGAATAATACTATCACTTTTAGCTCTGACAAGTTTTGCTTTTTCAAGCCACTCGCCAACTTTTTCTGGGTTTTGTTCGTATAAATATTCAAGGTCGCCAAACAAAGCATCATTCACTTGCATTCGTGTTTCAATATTGGTCAATAAGCTACTGTCAACCATAATGAAACCGTTTAAAATATCTGCAGATACGTTCAGTGCTAACATGGCAGTTAACACCAAATACATCATACCAATCATTTTTTGTCTCGGGGTTTCCGGACAATTCTTAGCACCACTCATCTAATTATCCTTTATTTAATAGTTAGTTATAAGTAAATAGTTTAATGTCAAAAAGTTAACCGTTGATTGCATTCAACATGTTACCATAAATGGCATTTAAATCTACTACTTTTTGAGCTAATTTACTTGTTTCGTCTTTATATTTTTCAATATCTACAGCGCTTACAGCCATTGCTTTTTGAACTTTGTCTACATCGCTAGCAACAGCACTAATTTTAAGAGTTTGTTGCTCAACAGCTTCAGTTTGGCTCTTAATGTTTTTTAGGTGTATTTCGTAAACAGAATGAATTGCACCTAAATTTTTATTGATACTTTCTGCTTTTTCAACATAAACTTTAGTACTTTCTTGTACAGAGGTCATGTTTTCAGTAATACCGCTATATGAAGCTAATAACGCATTAGAAGCAGCGTCAAGATTTTGTTGTTTTGTCGCAAATTGAGCAGCTGCAACAGAGGCTGTTTCAAGATTTTTAGCAAAAGAGTCTGTAATACCAGCAACTTTAGAAATACCAGCAATTTGGTTTGCAGCTTCACTAATGCTTTTCAAACCTTCTGACATAGCTTTTACATCTGAATCGTTTAACGGATTTACAGTGGCGGTAGTAGTACCACCTGTAACCCCTGCAGAGCTAGAGCCACCGACGCCGGCACCTAAATAATTTTTTAGTGGATCTTTCTCTTTTTCTAGTAAGGCTGGGAAAACATGATCCCAATGTAAGTCTGGATGAGGATCATCCAATATACCTAGAGAGAAAAGAATAGCTTCGGTAAACATACCAATCGTCAACATAATACTTGCGCCTGGCCAGTGCAAAATTTTAAATAACGCACCGACAATTACAACTGCAGCACCTAATGAATAAACACTTCCTACTACTTTTTTTCCTTGAGGGCTGAAGTACCATTTCATAAACCCTGTACGCTCTTTTGCCATAAAAATAATGTTTAAAAGTTTTTTTTAATTATTTGATTTTAGATTTAAGTCTGTTTTTATTCACCTATATAACTTCTTACACAACGGAAGCCAATGGTAGAACTACGTTTTGTTTGATATTCAAAATCGCTAATACCGCATTGTAGGTAAGCACCAATATCTTTCCAAGAACCTCCACGAATGACTTTACGTTTGAGGATTTTGGGGTCATTTACTTTTGATTTGTAATCATAACTTGGATTCATATCATGCGTAAATGTTGGTGCGGTTTGATCGTAAGTGGTTGATGTCCATTCTGATACGTTGCCAGCCATGTCAAATAAACCATAGTCGTTTGGATCAAAAGACGCTACCATAGAAGGAATTAAGAAACCGTCTTCTGTATAGTTACCACGCATAGGTTTAAAGTTTGCCATGAAACATCCTTTGTTATCGCGGATGTAAGGACCACCCCAAGGATATTGAGCGGAATTACGTCCTCCACGGGCAGCATATTCCCATTCTGCTTCTGTAGGGAGACGGTAGTCTTGTGTTTTTGGTAATCCTGGAACAGACTCATAATAAGCTGTTCTCCAATGACAAAACGCCTGTGCTTGGTCCCAAGAAACGCCAACTACTGGATATCTACCATTACTTGGATGTGAGAAGTAATTTTGCATAGCAGGTTCGTTGAAACTGTATGTAAATTCACGCATCCAACACATAGTGTCAGGATAAATATTGATAATTTTTCGAGAGATGAGGTCGCTACGATGACGGAGGCGTTTTACGATAACAGTATCTACTATTGCACCATTTCTCATAAAAGCACTGTCAATACGCACTTTTGCATTAGGACCATAACTAGCAGTGTAAGGGTTGAATTCGTTACCAGGAAGAGCTGCTTGATCATAATTTATCCATTGGTAAGAATAATTCATGATGTGCGAGTTGATTTGTCGTCCTTTTGTTTTTTCTACACCATAAAAAAACATTTGGTTAACTGCGCTGTATTTTGCTTCGTTCAAATCATCACCTTCTTTCCATTTTACACCCCATGGAATTTTTGCTTTCCAATTTAATAAAGTGTCTAATTCTTCCTGTCCATATACTTTCGTTGTTTTAAAATATTTGGCAGCTTCGTTTTCATCATCCATTTGACGGAGAAACACCAAAGCGATGGAGTCACGCACCCAATGTACAAACTGGCGATACTCTCCATTGGTAATTTCGGTTTCGTCCATCCAAAAGGCATCAACCGAAACAGTTTTTTGTTTTTGTTGCATGGTCCAAGTGGCCGATTGGTCGTTTGGTCCCATGTTAAACGAACCGCGAGGAATGAATACCATTCCGTATGGAGTTGTTTCAGGTTTCGATTTGCTATATACGCCAACTAAAAAACCTTTTGGTTTTGAACAGCTTGACATTACAATAGCTGCGGTAAAGATGAAGAACAACAGTTTTTTCATATCTCTCTCAATTATAGAAATTATAGAATTCTTACACTTTTATATTTTTTATTCTTTTTGTCGAATACTAAATTAAATTCATATCCTAAGCAAATTTCGTGTGATCCGTGACTGGCTTTGATTATGGTTGTTATTGGTAAATCGTAAGCATAACCTATGGTCAAGCCATTTAATACTTTTATACCTAATAAAAACGATATAGCATCTAGTCGTCCGGATAATCCACCCCAATATTTGTCTTTATAGTCCAGCAACAGAGCAACATTGGGGTTCCAACTTACTAAATCTGTAATAATTAACCCCGATGTTTTTAACTTGTAGTCAGGATTGTACAATGTAACGTTATATCCCCCTGATAGAGTGTATAAACGTTTTGTAAAAAAATCGCCTACATCACCTAATTCAATACTTGTTTGAGGTAAATGTAGCACCGACATACCAGCGTACCAATCTCTAGTAGAGTAATAAACTCCAACTGCTAAATCGAAGCCCATGCCAGATACTGACGTTGTTGGTAGTGCAGGATCTTGCGCTGGGGTAAAATAATCACTTTCTACTAGATGGATACTATCTCCTTTAAATACAATATTTGAAAATCCAATCGATGTTCCTACACTCAATTTCCCTTCTCCTAGCTTTAATTTGTAAGCATATTGTAAGGCAAACCGTTGGTTGGAAAAGATACCAAATTCGTCATTTATAAATTGAACTCCTCCGCCATGTTGAGTTGTTCCTACTGTAAATGGTGAGTGCACTGAAAATACCGTAGTACGTGGTGCGTTGTCAATCCCAATCCATTGTAATCGTTGTAATCCAAATATTTCAATCATCTGCTGTTCGCCAACAGCAGACGGGTTTGTTATAGTTTTATTATACATATGTTGGGTAACTTGCGCATCAAATTGTCCCCATACCGATGTATTTATAACGAAATAAAGCAGTAAACTTAACGAACTGTATTTATTAAAAAGCTTCACAATTATTCGCTCAAATCAATGTTCTTTCTAAAACACAAACTGAATGCTTTACATTAATACAACTAAAAACATTTCGAAAAATTGTGTATCGCAAAGTTTCTTTTGCTATTTTTTTGTAACAAACTTAAAATTTTAATATTCTTCTTCGTTAAAGAAGAAATCTTCTTTGCTCGGATAATCGGGCCAAATATCTTCTATACTTTCGTAAATATCGCCTTCATCTTCGATCTCTTGTAAGTTTTCTATAACCTCTAACGGAGCGCCCGAACGCATCGCATAATCGATAAGCTCGTCTTTTGAGGCAGGCCAGGGCGCATCTTCTAATTTTGAGGCGAGTTCTAGTGTCCAATACATAAATGTAAGTCCTAAATAAATGTTTAATTTACTATAAACTATACCAATGCAAATTGGTTTTCAATCCGCAAAGATACTTTTTTTTTAAATAGATGTATCATTTTTCCCCAAAAAAATCATTCGAGTTATTTTTTTTGTTAAAAAACGCGCCAAAACAAATAGAAAATCGGATAGTCTATTCATGTAAATAATTATATTGTCTTCTATAACCACTTGATTTTTAGCTTCTAAAATAATTCTTTCGGCACGTCGTGTTATGGTGCGACACACATGTGCTAATGCTGAGGTTTCTTCATCGCCACTAATGATAAAATTAGTCAATTTAGGCAATTGTTCGTTCATTTTATCAATATTTTCCTCTAAAAACGTAATGCTTTCTGACAATATTTGCGCAGAATCAGGCAATTTTGTCGTGGTTTGGTCTGTTGCGAGATTGGCAGCAATACGCATGAGTGTATTTTGAATGGTGTGAATCATCTCATGTTCGCTCCCTGAAAGTTTGGATTTCAATAAGCCAAGAAACGCATTTAGTTCATCTACTGTGCCATAGGCCTGTAAACGGATGTCTGTTTTTGACACGCGCTGTCCACCAATCAGAGAGGTGGTTCCTTTATCGCCCGTTTTTGTATAAATTTTTGTCATAAAAGTTTCTAAAATTTAACAATGTAAGATTCTTTTTGTAAATCGGGATTAAATAGCACTATACCCATTTGAAATATGTCGATATCTACTCGTGTTTGAGGATGTTTTTTTATTTCACGCCATGCCTGTTCCATTGCCTTTGACCAATGGATATCATCAAAAATAAAAACTGTTTTACTGTGTATTTTTGGTAAGCATAGTTGAAAATAGTTGATAGTAGCTTCGTAAGTGTGGTTTGCATCGAAAAACACGATATCAAGTTTTGGTAAATTATCCAATAATTTAGGTAGAACTACGTCAATATTGCCTTGAATCAATGCGATATTATTAAAATTATATTTATTGAATAATGCTGTTGAAACATGGCAAAGGGATTTTTCTCCTTCAATTGTAGTAATGTTAGCTTGTGAGTTGGCTGCAGCTAAGTGCATTGTGGTTAAACCAAGGTTTGTACCTAGTTCTAGTATCTGTTCAGCGTTGATGTTGTTGGCGATACGGAAAATTAATTCGGCATATTTTTGTTTAGTAGTAGATTTTTTAGCGATTTTGCGGATTGTAGTTGTACGCAGAGCGGCAGTGCCAAATCCTGATAGTTGTATTTTTGTTGTATTAGATAGTAGTTCTTTGCGTATGGTACGTAGTTGCTGATAAGCATAAAAAAAATCCTTTTCGTACAGCACGTGATTGAGCCAATGGAATACGAAAGGAGAGTGCACACCAAAGCCCTTGTGATGCTTTGCGTGGCGCCAATAATGTACAAAAGCGCTAATTCTAAAGAGTGTATTCATGATTTAAGGTATGCAAAGATACTATTTTTTTTGATGAATAAGCTGATATAGCATGTTTTTTCTGGAAAGTTAGAAAAAATGCATGCTTATTTTTTTAGAGTTTATGTTTTGGAGAGATAAAGTTTAATAAACGTGCAACGTTTTATGTTATGACCTTATTTCATCTTACTTTACACAAATACCCCTCATTTTTTAAACTTTTTAATTTTATGTTCTTATGAAGAAAGGATTCTTAATTGCAGCAGTTGCAGTTGTCGCATTTGCTATGACTGCGTGTAGTAACACCGAACGTTGTTATGAATTTACTACTGTAAGTGGTGGTGTCTCTGTTAAAACTTATGGTTACATGACCAAAGCTGAAGCTGATGCAACAAAAGCAAATTTGACAACTTCTTTTTCAACATGTACTTACAAAGCTGTTGCAAAAAGTGAAGCAGATTGCAAATAATTAGCTTGCAGCTCGTAGTGTAAAAGCCCTCCTTTTGTGGTGGGCTTTTTTTATGCGATATTTCTGCTTGTTTTAATTGGCGATATAGGAGTAAATGTGTACCTTTGCAAAAATTTTTTTTGATAGGTTTTGTTTAGTTTTTGGCTCTATTTTAGCTATTTATAATTTTTGAATTTTCTATTTTTCGATTATAAAAAATATTTTTATGGCAAATTTTTCTCTTAAAGAGGTTTTTTATCCTAAAATTATTCCAAGTCTTAAAAATTACACCAAAGAACGTTTTTTTACCGATTTGATGGCAGGTGTTATTGTTGGTATCGTTGCTATTCCTTTGGCTATTGCGTTTGGTATAGCCTCTGGTGTAGGTCCGATAGAAGGTTTGGTAACTGCGATTATAGCAGGTTTTCTCATATCGCTGTTAGGCGGTTCCAGAGTCCAAATTGGTGGTCCCACAGGCGCATTTATCGTTATTGTGTATGGCATTATTCAACAGCATGGTGTTGTAGGATTAACTATTGCAACATTGATGGCTGGGGTATTGTTGGTTTTAATGGGTGTTTTTAAACTGGGAAACATTATCAAATTTGTGCCTTATCCCGTTATTGTAGGATTTACAGCAGGTATCGCATTAACAATTTTCTCAACACAAATGAATGATTTGTTCGGTTTGGGATTGACCAAAGTACCAGCTAACTTCATTGATAAATGGATTTTGTATGCGAATAGTTTGTCAAATATCAACTGGTTGGCTTTATTGGTAGGGATAGTTAGTTTGTTGATTATAGTATTAACTCCTAAAATTTCAAAAAAAATCCCGGGTTCTTTAGTAGCTATTGTTGTGGTTACTTTAGTAGTCTGGATTTTAAAGCGATTTTTTGGTGTAGAAGGTATTCAAACTATTGGCGATTTGTATCAACTACCCTCAGGAATTCCAGCACCTAAAATGCCGGCACTCCATTTAGCCGAAGGACAGTCTGTTTTTAGTTTAATACAACAGTTGTTTCCCGCAGCATTTACCATTGCTATGTTGGGAGCTATTGAGTCGTTGTTGTCAGCCATGGTAGCTGATGGTGTTATTGGTGATAAGCATAATTCAAATACGGAATTGATAGGCCAGGGGATTGCTAATATGGTAGTGCCATTTTTTGGGGGAATTCCTGCTACAGGTGCAATAGCACGAACTATGACTAATATCAACAATGGTGGACGAACGCCTATTGCTGGTATTGTGCACGCGGTAGTACTTTTATTGGTTTTACTGTTTTTTGGTAGATTGGTTGGTTTTATTCCAATGGCTTGTTTGGCTGGTGTGTTAATTGTTGTTTCTTACAATATGAGTGAGTGGCGCGCTATTAGAGCGTTGTCAAAAAATCCAAAGTCGGATTTTGCTGTGATGTTGGTTACGTTCGTATTGACAGTGATTTTCGATTTGATTGTAGCTATCGAAGTCGGTTTGTTGCTGGCGATAGTGTTGTTTTTAAAACGTACGAGTGAATCTGTATCTATAAGAGTTTTTCATGATGAAATAGATCCTAATCAAGAATCAGATTTGGCAACAGAGCAAGAAAAACTCTTAATTCCTGATGGAGTTGAAGTTTATGAAATTGATGGTCCATACTTTTTTGGTATTGCCAATAAGTTCGATGAAGTGATGAAAGAAGTTGGCGATGTACCCAAAGTGCGTATTATTAGAATGCGTAAAGTACCATTTATAGATTCAACAGGCTTGCATAATTTGAGTACGCTGTGTAAAACATCATCAAAAGAGGGCATTAAAGTTGTTTTATCTGGAGTTAATCCAACCGTTCATGAGACGTTGGTGAAAGCAGGATTTGAAAAGTTGATTTGTCCAGAAAACATTTGTCCAAACATCAATGTGGCATTAGAACGCGCCTCTGAATTGTTATAAAGCGATTTTAAGAGCGTTTTGGATTTTTAGGGAACCAACCTTTTTGAACACGTTTTTGTTGCTCAAACACTTCGATGATGCTCCATAACGATGAAAATCCAGTGACGGCTAAAATCGCAGAATATAAGATGTCGGTTATGTAAAAAGCAGCGCTTAAAAGCAGTAAACCAGCTAATAAAAAAGCCCACCAACAGTTGACGCCAAAGTAATATTCTCCTTTAATTACTAAGGGATGAAATAGACCGATGATGAGAAATGTGGTGATACCAATGGCAATTCCAGTGAGATTATATGTGGCAAGTAATTCTGACATGCTGAAAATTTTGCTGCAAAGTTATAAGTTTTTAGGTTTTAAGTAAAGATAAAATAAATATGAAATATAGATTTTTTTCGTTGTGTCTATTGTTCTCTCTAGTTAGTAATGCGTTTGCTGAAAATAAGAACGCATCAAAATTGGCTTATAGCGGTTTTTCTGGAGGTATGATGTTGCATACGGGCTTTGTTCAAAGTGGTGAAGTTACTATTTTAAATAGTGATGGAACAATACGTGAAATCACACAACTTCAAGGAGCTCCGTTTGGCTTGGGTGGGGCTATTCGTTTTCATTTTGGAGAACATTTACGTATAGGTTCCGAGGGTTATGTTTCTACTTTAACTTATGGCAGAAATCACAGTTACTCGTCGGTGGGCTGGGGTGGTTTGTTAGCTGATTGTGCTTGGCATATCAACTCGTGGACACCTTTTGTTGGAGGAACTATTGGTGGTGGCAGTGTCAAAAACTTAACACTTTTAGAACCAACGCCTGATGATTTTGCGCTCGAAAACAATAGTACTTCTTATCGTAAATACACTTTTATGGCGTTGACACCCTTTGTTGGTGTGGAATATGCCATGACCGAAAAGGTTCACCTGGTATTAAAGGTCGATTATTTACTGAATCTTACTAATTGGCAGGATGACTTTGCAACAGGACCAAGAGTCTACTTTGGCTTTATATTTTGTCACTAAGAAGTGATTTTTTTAGTCAATCTGTTTCCCATATTCCCTGTAAAATTCGACTACAGCTTCAATTCCCTGACGGAAAATTGTTAAATCAAAATTTTCGTTAGGCGAGTGAATGGCGTTTGATTCTAAGCCAAATCCCATGAGTATAGTTTTTATGCCTAACACTTGCTCGAACGTGCTGATAATAGGAATACTTCCTCCACGTCGTACGGCTAATGGCTTTTGTCCAAACGCTTTCTCAAAGCCTTTTTCTGCCGCTTTATAGGCTGGTAAATCGATAGGACAAACGTAACCTTGACCGCCATGCATTGGTGTTACTTTTATGCGAACACTTTTGGGTGCTAATTGGTGCATGTAATCGATGAATAACTGCGAAATGGTTTCGTGATTTTGATTTGCCACCAACCGACACGAAACTTTGGCATACGCTTTTGACGGCAGTACGGTTTTACTACCTTCGCCTGTGTAACCGCCCCAAATACCGCATACATCAAACGATGGGCGACAACTGTTGCGCTCCAATGTGCTGTAACCAATTTCGCCTTGTACCGCATCAACGCCAATATTTTGCATATATGTCCCCAAATCGAAAGGAATTTTAGCAATCATGTCGCGCTCTGCTTGTGGCACAGGTAAAACATCATCGTAAAAATGAGGAATAGTGATGCGTCGATTGCTGTCTATCATTTTGGCTAACAGCTCACAAAGCGTATTAATCGGATTAGCTACTGCGCCGCCAAAGTGCCCTGAATGTAAATCGCGATTAGGTCCGGTAACTTCAATTTCCCAATAAGCCAAACCACGCAAACCTGTCGTTAAACTCGGCGTGTCGGCGCCCAACATGCTAGTATCAGAAACAAGTATAATATCGGCTTTCAGCATTTCTTTATGTTCTGTGCAAAACGCTTCTAATGAGGGTGAACCAATCTCTTCTTCGCCTTCAAAAAGGAACTTTACATTGCAGTTTAGCAAATCGTTTTTAACTAAATATTCGAATGCTTTTACCTGAATAAACGATTGTCCTTTATCGTCGTCAACGCCTCGTCCCCATATATGATTATCTCTGATAACGGGTTCAAACGGATTGGAATTCCACAGTTCGAGTGGTTCGGCAGGCATTACGTCATAGTGTGCGTAAACAAGTACGGTTTTAAAATTTGGATTGACCAATTTTTCGCCATACACCACCGGATTACCTTTGGTGGGCATAATGTCGACGTAATCGGCACCGGCTTCAAGAAGCAGTGCTTGCCAAAGTTTAGCGCAGCGCATCATGTCTGTTTTGTGTTCAGGTTTTGCGCTAATGCTTGGAATTCGAATCAAAGAAAAGAGTTCTTCTAAAAAACGTGATTCATGCGCTGTAATATAGTGTTTTACATCCATAATTTTCATTGCTGTTTATAGGGATTAACGCATACGTGTCAACTGATTTTCGTGAAAGAAACGATCAATTTGTTCAGCGTAATTACCATGAATGAGTACGTGGTGATTTCCTATAGGATTGTTCAGAAAATAATTCACAGATTCATCTAGTTGAAGTCGCACTTGTGTACGACAAACATTATTAAAATCAGTATTTTCGATAAGTTTTGCCGACGATACAAAATATTCATCGAGTTTGTTGCCTCCACATTTGATTAGTGTAAATTCACCTGCGGGCAGAGTCCCCTGAACAGCAACGCCACTTTCACTTTCGAAATGCGTACGAATAGTGTATTCTGTGGTTTGTTTTAGTCCAATTGTACAATGCGCTATTAACATAGTGTTGGTGGTGCTATCTATCTGCGATGGATTGCACATAAAGCCTGTTTGTCCCGTAATGGCTTTTACTGCCATTAAAGTAAACAGTGTTTGCAAATCGCCTTCACAGCCGGCAATAAAACCTTCGTCGTTCAATAGTGCGAGAGCTAAACAACCCGTTGTTCCCGTAGTTGGAATAAGTCCAAAACATTGAATGGTAATGGCGTCCAGTTTATGCAAAATGCAAATATTACGAATGACTTTGTAGAGGCGATAAGCTTTGATTACATCGTCGCGATTAGGCTCTTTGCAATGGTGAGCTTCTTTGATAAAAATATCAGCACCATTTTCGGCTTCTTGGTTGGTAATTTTGTCAAATTCGTGATTAACGTCGTCGAGTAAGATATCTACAAACTCTACGCCCCAACGATTTTTTGCTTCTAAGTAGTTCACGCCACTAGCGATAAGCCAAGCCGAAGGTTCGCCTATCACACCTACGCTTTTACCGTGAAGTTGGCGTTTGTAACGATATAGGTTTTGATAATCTCCTATTTCTTTTAAAATAGTTTCGCTATTGCCGTGAATAATGTGACACGGTTCACCTTGCTGGCGTGCCCATGTATTGATCTCCAGTGATGCTGCTAAAGAGTTTTGTAATCCGTCGGTGAGTAAAAAGAGTGGTTTGGGAAGTTTGTCGTAATGGCTTTTAAATGAAAATTCGACACCTCCACTCGAAATAAATACGAGTTGTAAATCGTCTGTTTGTAATGTCTCAAGTTGTTTAGGCTCAATGATATTTACCACGTATTCTTTTTCTAACGTGGTAAACAACTCTTGGTGGCTAGCGCGAATAGAGCCTTGTTTGTTGAGCTCCGATGCAAAGGTGATTAAGTTCAGTTTGTTCATAATAATTGGTCATGTAAGGTTAATTGGTTTTATTGCCCAAAGATAGATAAAAAATAGAATTTGTACAATTATTTTGTCGTGCTAGTTGTTTATGAACCTCCTTTTTTCGGTTAATTTTATCATCACCTAAAAAAATATAACTAAAGCAGTGGTTGCCTGAATAAAAACTATTACTTTTGTATATTGTCAAAATTTTCACGAGATGGAAAATCATCATTCACATCATCATACTCATGTGCATTCGCCTGAAGGTGGAAAAAATATAGCTATCGCTTTTTTGCTCAATTTTTCGTTTACTATCATCGAACTTGTCGGTGGTTTGCTCACCAATAGTGTGGCCATTTTGTCGGATGCTTTACATGATTTGGGCGATTCTATTTCGCTCGCATTAGCTTGGTACTTTCAAAAAGTGTCTGGGTATTCGCCAAGCGCGCGTTATTCGTATGGTTATAAGCGCTTTGCATTGTTGGGTGCGCTGATTAATGCCACGGTATTATTGCTGGGCTCGGTGTTTGTTATTTATGCCAGCGTTATGCGTATTCTACAACCCCAATATGTGAAAGTGGAGGGTATGTTTTTGCTCGCTATTTTGGGTGTTATTATCAATGGCGTAGCTGTTTGGCGTACTCATAAAAGCAGTGGGATTAATGAGCGAATAGTTTCTCTGCATTTATTGGAAGATGTTTTAGGTTGGATAGCAGTGCTCATTGCTTCGGTGGTGATGATGTTTGTTGAGGTGCCTATTTTAGATCCAATCTTGTCCATCGGAATTTCTATCTTCGTTTTGTATAACGTCGTTCGTAATTTAATAGCTACGTTTAATGTCATACTTCAAGGCGTGCCTTCTGACATAAAACTAATTGAATTGCAGAAAAAAGTAGAACAACTCGAAGCTGTTATTTCTGTACACGATTTACACGTTTGGAGTCTTGATAGTCAGTATAATATAGCCAGTTTGCATGCGGTTATTTCTCCGGAAATGACGTTAGACCAAATGGCACAATTAAAACAGAAAATAAAATTGCTTATGCTTGCTGAGCAGATTGAACATACAACGGTCGAATTTGAAACTGAGCAGGAAGAATGTCATCCTTGTGATGCCCGTTTGTAAGCTGTTGTATAAAAACTTTTAGACACTTATCTATGGTAAATAAAATTTAAAAGCGTATCTTTGTGGCAATATCTTTTGAAGTATAAAAAATAGCCATTTATCTTCTTTATTTATAACACATTACAACAATACTAAAATGCTAATTATTGGAATTGCCGGAGGAACTGGCTCGGGAAAAACAACTGTGGTGCGCAAAATCATTGAACAGCTACCCGAAGGGGAAGTGGCGGTATTGCCACAAGATTCTTACTACCGTGATGCTTCTGATATGCCGTTAGAAGAGCGTTTAAATATCAATTTTGACCACCCAGATTCTATTGAATTCGAGTTACTTATTCAGCACATCAAAGATTTAAAAGCAGGTAAAAGTATAGAACAACCTATCTACTCTTATTTGACTTGTACACGTGCTGAGGAAACTGTTTTGGTAAAACCTTGTGAAGTGGTTATTGTAGAGGGTATTTTAGTACTTACTAATCCACAACTTCGAAAACTGATGGATTTGAAAGTGTTTGTTGATGCTGATGCTGATGATCGTTTAATACGTGTTATCAATCGTGATATTGTGGAGCGTGGGCGTTCAGTAAATCGTGTTATGGAACGTTATGAACATACAGTAAAACCGATGCATTTGCAATTTATTGAACCAACAAAACGTTATGCGGATATCATTGTACCACAAGGCGGAAACAATAAAATAGCTATTGATATTTTAACAAAATACATTGAAAAAAATTTGGCTTTAAAACAAAAATAATAGTTTGACTTTTATTCATGGATAATAAACCTGCATTGGCTAATATTTTATTTTTGGATATAGAAACTGTACCACAAACAGCTTCTTTAGAGCAATTGACTCCAGAAATGCAAACGCTTTGGGAAGAAAAATTCACCCTGATTAAAGCGCGTATGCCTGAAAAATATGCGGAGGAAACCACCGCAGATGAAGGTTACCAAAATGGTGCTGGTATCTATGCTGAGTTTGCAAAAATAGTTTGTATCTCGGTAGGAATAATCTACGTTAAAGGTTCCGAAAAACATATTAGAACTAAGTCGTTTACAGGTGATGATGAAGGGAAACTGTTACGTGATTTTGCCCAAATGACGTCTAAATTTCTTGATTCTAATCAACATTTTGTATGTGGTCATAACATTAAAGAATTTGATATTCCTTTTATTTGCCGACGTATGCTTGTGAATGGTATTACTATTCCCGAATCACTCAATGTGAGCGGTAAAAAGCCTTGGGAAACCTCTTTTATTGATACGTTGGAACTATGGAAATTCGGTGATTTCAAAAACTATACATCGCTGAAATTGTTGACTGCAATCTTGGGCATACCAACTTCAAAAGACGATATTGACGGCTCGCAAGTGGCGTCAGTTTATTACAATGATAAAGATATAAATCGCATTTCACACTATTGTGAAAAAGATGTGGTGGCCACTGCTCAAGTTTATTTGCGTTTGTGCGGTGAGCAACCTATTTTACTAGAACATATTGAACGCGCTGATTAGCGTTTTTGCAGTTTTAATCATCTTAACGTATGGGAGGAACCAACGTTTTTGATAAGTTAAGACCAATCAAACAATTGGTTACCGACGTTCAACGTGGAAGAATATCACTCTTTTTTCTTTCGCGTTGGTTTGTCTTAATTTTTGTCGTTGCTGCGTTATTTGGTTGTGGAAAGTCTTATAAAACGGCTGTTGTAGATGGCGATCTAAAAGAGATTTTAGAGCGTGGCGAATTGCGTGTGATTACCATGGAAAATCCGTTTGCTTATTTTGTAGATGAAGATAATGAAATGGGTTATGAATATGATTTGGCACTCAATTATGCCGATTATTTGCGTGTTGATATCAAAGTAATTGTTGCTCAGTCTATTGAGGAGATGAAAACTCTGTTACTCACAGGTCAAGGCGATGTAATTGCATACCGAGTGCCATCAACGCGAGAAAATAGAGCTAATATGGTATTTACAAATCGGCGTTACGATTCATATCCTGTTTTGGTGCAATTACGCTCTAAAAAAATGGTAAAAGATGTTACCGATTTGGTAGGTAAAGAAGTTTATGCAAAAAAAGGTACAAAATATTGGCGCCGTTTGATTAATTTGAACAAGGAAATAGGTGGTGGTATTATTATAAAAGCTGTACCAGATAGTGTTTCTACTGAACAATTGGTGGTGATGGTTTCGCAGCACAAAATACCAATGACTGTGGTGGATAAAGAAATAGCCATATTGGGACGTAGTAATTTGCGCAATATTGATGTCTCTTTACCTGTGGGATTGCCTCAAGAAACGGCATGGGTAGTACGTAAAACTTCACCCGATTTGTTGGCTTCTATCAATGTGTGGAGTGATGAAATTAGTAAGTCGCGTTTCTATAGACAGCTGTACACAAAATATTATTCAAAAAACCGTTATTTTTCAGATATCCAAGCGATTATTCCTAAAGGATCTATTTCGCCATACGATGAGCTTTTTAAACAATATGCCAAGCAGATTGATTGGGATTGGCGTTTGTTGGCGGCTTTAGCATTTAACGAATCGCATTTTGATGCAAACGCCGTCTCCTCTTCTGGTGCATTAGGTTTGATGCAGATGATGCCGGGAACAGGAGCTAAATATGGATTGGATTCTATCTCAATTTTTCAGGCAGAACCAGCAATTGCTGCAGCAGTACAATACATCAAGTCGTTGAATTTGATTTATCATGCTGTAGAAGACCAGGAAGAACGGATTAAATTTGTATTAGCATCGTACAATGCTGGACCTGCGCATGTGTTGGACGCTCGGGCATTGGCTACGAAATATGGTGAAAATCCTCAAATTTGGCATAATGCCGAAAAGTATCTACTTTTGAAAAACAAACCAGAATATTATAACGACGAAGTGTGTAAAGCTGGTTATTTTAGAGCAAAACATACGGTACGCTATGTTGATGATGTTTTTAACACTTACAATCTTTATTTGGGTGTTAAGCAGGAGAAGTAAATTATTTATTAAAATCTATTGATATGAAAGGAATTATTTTAGCAGGCGGTAGTGCCACACGCTTGTATCCATTATCGAAAGCGATTTCGAAACAGATTATGCCCGTGTATGATAAGCCTATGATTTACTATCCATTATCAACATTGATGTTGGCTGGGATTCGTGAAGTGTTGATTATTTCTACACCACGTGATTTACCTATGTTTCAAGAGTTGCTTGGTACGGGCGAAGAGTTGGGTATGCGTTTCGAATATAAAATTCAACACGTTCCAAACGGATTAGCGCAAGCATTTGTACTTGGTGCTGAGTTTTTGAATGGTGAAAAAGGATGTTTGATTTTAGGTGATAACATGTTTTATGGACAAGGCTTTTCGAGTATGTTGAAACGTGCCGCTGCCATCGACAAAGGCGCCTGCGTGTTTGGTTATTATGTCAAAGATCCACGTGCATATGGCGTAGTAGAGTTTGACGAAACGGGTAAAGTTGTTTCGTTAGAAGAAAAACCAGCACAACCCAAAAGTAATTATGCTGTTCCAGGACTCTATTTTTATGATGAAACTGTGACAGAAAAAGCCGCAAATTTAAAACCGTCCGCTCGTGGTGAATATGAAATTACTGACTTGAATAAACTTTATTTGGAAGAGGGCACGTTGAAAGTTGAATTGTTTGGACGTGGCTTTGCTTGGTTGGATACTGGTAATTGTGATAGTTTATTAGAAGCTTCAAATTTTGTGGAGACCATTCAAAATCGTCAAGGATTTTACGTGAGCTGTATTGAGGAAATTGCTTGGCGCAATGGTTGGATCTCCACAGAGCAGTTGCGCAAATTAGGTCAGTCGTTAGACAAAACCAATTACGGACAATATCTGCTTGAATTAGCTAAATAAAAGATTTTTTTTGTACTAAATAGAGGTTTAGAATGGAAATTATAAAAACGCCAATTAAAGATTTACTGATTATTAAACCGCGTGTTTTTAAAGATGCGCGTGGTTTTTTTTGTGAAACGTATAATGAAGAGCGTTATCATGCAGCAGGTATTACACAGCGTTTTGTGCAAGATAATCAATCGCAATCCAGTTATGGTGTGATACGTGGTTTACATTTTCAATTAGCACCTTATAGCCAAGCCAAGTTGGTTTCAGTCAGCGTAGGTACAGTGTGGGATGTGGCAGTGGATTTACGTCGTGATTCGCCAACGTATGGAGAGTGGTATGGCGTGGAGTTGACAGCAGAAAATCATCTTCAATATCTTATCCCACGTGGATTTGCTCACGGTTTTTCAGTATTGAGTGAAACAGCTCTTTTCACTTATAAATGTGATAATTTGTATCATCCCGAGGTAGATGGCGGTTTGATGTTTAACGATCCTGATTTGAATATAGATTGGAAAGTTCCATTAGATAAAGCCATTATTTCTGATAAGGATTTGAAACATCCTTTATTGAAAGATTTAAAAGTGAATTTTTAATATAAAAAAGCGGATAAAACTATCCGCTTTTTTGTTTTTATAATATCGTTCTAATGCGTTCCATTGCCTCTTTAGTGGTTTTATACGTGTTGAATGTTGAAAGGCGGAAGTAATATTCGCCAGAAGGACCAAAACCAACACCGGGTGTTCCTACAACGTATACGGTATTCAGTAAATAGTCAAAAAACTCCCATGAGGTTAATCCTTTGGGACATTTTAGCCAAATGTATGGTGAATTATGTCCGCCACTGTAGAAAATGCCTTTTTCTTCCAATACATCGGTAATCAATTTTACATTTCGTTTGTAGTAAGCAATGTTTTCGTCTGCTTGCGCTAAACCGTCTGGTGACAACGCAGCGGTTAAACCACGTTGTGTGGCATAAGGAGCTCCGTTGTATTTCGTAGTTTGGCGCTGTTGCCACATGCGGTTAAGGCTTACGCCTTCGCGTATCAACTCTTTTGGGACTACGGTATAACCGCTTCTGACACAGGTAAATCCAGCTGTTTTAGATAAACTATTGAACTCCATAGCGCAAGTGCGTGCGCCCTCTATTTCAAAAATAGAGTGTGGTTTATCTTTATCTGTAATAAAACGTTCGTAGGCATTGTCATATAAAATAATTGCTTCGTGTTTATTGGCGTAATCTACCCACGCTTTAAGTTCATCGTAGGTGAATGTAGCCCCAGTAGGATTGTTGGGCGAGCATAAATAGATCATATCTGAAGCAAAATCGGGCGGAATTGGTAAAAAGTTATTCGATTCTGTACAAGGAATGTATTTGATGTGTTGTCCGTCCATTAACGACGTGGCTTTGTAAAGTGGATAAACGGGATCGGGAATCAACACCGTATTGCCAGAGGCGAATAAATCGGTAATGTTGGCAATATCTTCGCCAATACCATCACCAATAGTCATCTCTTCAAAATCGACTTCTACGCCGTACGCCAAATAATAATCTTGTACCGCTTTTTTGGCAAATTTATAACCTAATTCGGGCCCATAACCGCGAAATGTTTCCACGTGTTTCAACTCTTCGGTGGCTTTTACCATGGCGTCAACCGCGATGGGAGCGAGTGGGCGAGTGACGTCGCCAATGCCCAATTTAATGACTGGCGCATCGGGATTTGCTTTGATAAACGCCGACGTGCGATTGGCTATTTCCGTAAACAAATAGTTTGCTTCTAGTTTTTCGTAGTTTAAGTTTATTTTTACCATGCTGGTTCTAATTTATCGTTTGTTTAGCCTTGCAAAGATACAGAAAAGTTCGCTTTTTGTGCTATCTTTGTCTGCTTAAAAGTATCATTTTTCGTATGGCGTCACTTTATCTACATATTCCATTTTGCAAAAGTCGTTGTATTTACTGCGATTTTTACTCGGGCACCGATACGTCGCAGCGTGCGAGCTACGTGCAGGCGTTGTGTGACGAACTGAAACTGCGCTCAACGTATCTCCCGACGCGCGTGCTGGATTCTATTTACTTTGGTGGCGGTACGCCTTCCTTATTGCAAAAAGAGGATTTTGAGCGCCTTTTTGAAGAAATTTACACGCATTTTATGCTTTCACCATCTGCTGAAATTACACTTGAATGCAATCCTGATGATTTATCCGCTGACTATATGGCACAATTAAAAACATTACCGTTTAATCGGCTTAGTATTGGCATTCAAAGTTTTGATGATGAGGAGTTGAAATTTCTTAAACGTCGTCATACGGCGCAGAAAGCACAAGAAGCTGTAGCCTTATGTCAGGCTAACGGTTTTGAGAATATTAGTATCGATTTGATGTATGGTTTACCTAATCAAACACCGGAAACATGGCAAAAAACTTTGGATGTTGCAATGCGTTTGGGCGTGCAACATTTGTCGGCGTACAGTTTGATGTATGAAGAGGGTTCGCCTTTGACACGCTTGCGTAATGCTGGAAAAACAACGGAACTTGATGAAGCTACTTCGGTGGCGCTGTTCGAACAGTTAATTGATACCGTGGCGTTGTATGGTTTTGAGCAGTACGAAATTTCTAACTTCTGTTTGCCAACGTTTCATTCGCGGCATAATTCCAGTTATTGGCACGGCGTGTCTTATTTAGGCGTTGGTGCGGCGGCTCACTCGTTCGATGGCGTTTCGCGTCAGTGGAATGTGGCCAATACGGTGCGTTACATGGCTGGCGTGGCGGCTGGTCAGTTGGAAGTCGAACGCGAAGAATTGACCGACGATGAACGCTATAATGAATTTGTATTTACCGCTTTACGCACTCGTTCAGGCATTAATTTATCCGATTTAGAACAGCGATTTGGCAACGCCCGTTTGGCGTATTGTTTGCGCCTAGCTCAACCGTATATCGACGGCGGTCAGCTAGAATTACGCGCTGGTCAGTTGGCTTTGACACGTGCCGGCATTTTTGTGTCCGACGGCATTATGAGCGATTTGTGCTATGTGGATTAAATCAAAAAAAGCTCCCAATTGGGAGCTTTTTTATGTATAATTTATTTAATAGATAGATTACAAAAGTTATATTACCGATTGTGTAATTTAGTATGGCAGTTATCGCAAACGGAAACAAGCCAATCAATCGGTTCTTTACCAATATTCCATTTTGCATACCGTTTGTGGTGAACCTGCGTGGCGCGAGCGCCACAGTAAACACACCGCCAATTATCTCGTTTAAATACGACATATCTTTTCCGTTGCCAAGCCTCTGATTTTAGATACTCATTTCTGTAATAATCACGTCTTTCCTTGCGCTGGTGTTCAAAGGAAAAATGCTTTAGATCAAATACCGCGATTATAAAAAATATTACGAGTACCGCTATTATAAAAAGTATTACGAGAAATACGTACATAATTTAGTTCTCATAAGTTGTAATCTTTTTCCCAATTACACTCAATTCAACGATAATAATATGACTAATACACTCAATAATGGTATTACAGAAATTGCAAAATATGTTCCGACGGGGTTAAAAATCTTTGACTTTTGATCGGGTTCTATTTGCGTTATTTGTCTGACAATACCATTTTTACCACAAATAGTGGCGTACAATTTTTTATCTTCACAATTACATCTTACGACTTCCATATTGTAAGATAATCAGCGCGTTTTGTGTCGGCCGCTACTTTGTATTTTACTTCAAATTCCACCCGATTTCCAATGGAATCCGTGTACGTGTAATTATCATACGTTGATTTTTCGTTCTCCAAACGCGTGTCATAACCACGAGCTTCAGAATACGTCTGTTCGGTGGCAATTAATTCACTGTGAACGTCAGAGCCAGAACCTGTGAGTTCAAACTTATTGCCAATAGCCGACAGGTCTGCGCTTATATTATCCACAGCGGCATTGTAAGCACGCGGTGAAACGGTCATGCGCGTGGTGGTACAACTCGAAAATGCCATAATGATTACAGTAAATAGTACTAGATGACTGGCTTGTTTGTATGGGGTCAGTTTCATAGTTTTATAAAAGTTTTGTTTATTTCAAGTCGATTAGGTTTTAAAGTTTTATTGTTTTAATGAATATCTTTAATTAATTTGTTCCAATCTGCTAATTTCATAGTTGGAAATTGTCCTTTGTAAAAATCGCCAACGACCTTTAATGCTTGCAAAGTACGTTTTGTTTCGATAAGTGGTTTCAATTGCTCTATTAACTCTTTGTCTGTTATTCTTAATAACTTTCCATTTGAAACAAATTGTTCATTATCAACTTTTTCTGTAGGTTTAATAGCGTTAGGCGTTTCATCTTGGGATATATGAAAGAACGTGTCAATTTGATTGAAAAATTCAACTAAATCTCTACGCTTGAAAAGAATTGGTTCATCGCCATTTTTTAAGCGTTTGCGTAGAAAAGTACCTAATGAAACCTCATCTTGAAAAAACTGTCGAGAATAAAATGACACACTTCGTTTTTCATTTAAACGTGCTTTGACATTATAAAAATTCCAACACACTAAAACATCATTTTGCTGGTCGTAGCCTAAAAAGATAAAAGGAATATCTGACTTTTTGATTTCGTCAAACTCTTCTCGTATTGGCAACTGTGCTCTTGTTGTATCGGGACGTTCTTTGAAATAGGCAGAAGACAAGTTTTTTACATAAACGTAAGACTTCATTGTTCCGTTTTTGATTAAAAACGGATTTCCATCTTCATAATTGAACTCGTCTAATTTATTGAGCATTTTCATAATTTTATTTTTTGATTAGCTTTTTGGGATAACCAAATAATCTCATTAGAAATTCTTGCGATTTGTTTTTGATAATAGGAATTTGATTTCCTAAAAATGTAAATCCTGAGACTCCTAAAAGTGTGAATACGAAATTGTATTTTTCTATGAACGCAACTGCTTCGGGTGTATAGATTGGAAGTTTGAACAAACCATAAATCAAGCCGAAAAAGATTGCTGCTTGCAAAAACCAAGACAAAACTTTGATACGTGTTTTGAATTTCTGATTGAAGTTTTTTAGTGAAGTTATTTCGTTTCCTTCACTTGCTTCTTTTTGGTAAATGATAAAATCGTATGCTCTAAATGCACACAAGGTTTGAAAATCATTTTTATTTTCAAGTAAGGTCGTATTTTCTGTAATGCTTTTTAATGCTGCGTTTAGCAAATCATTGTTGATTTTTGATTGTTTATACAAAGACAAAAAAGTTAATACAATTTCCGCTTGATTGCTGGTGCTTGAATAGTTTTCGTTTAAAATATTTTCGAACGTAATTGTTGTGATGTTTCTGTTACGAATAGAAATGATATTTTTAATCCAAGTTTTGTCAATGCTGAATTTGCAAATGCCAATAATCAAACAAAAAATCAAATAATCATCGCTTACAAAAGGTGCTGGCGAATCTTTGGTTGGTTTGCTTTTACTCTTTTTTGCGTAAACTTCTTCAAACGCTGTTTTGTTATCAGTTTGAATAGCCGAAACAATTTTGAAAAACTGTTTATCTAAATCACTATTAGACAAAGAACTAATTTCTTTACCCAATAGGAAATAATGAAATGCCTTTAACTTCGGGCTTTCGTTTACTCTTTCTATATATGATACTCTATTTTCTATAGAAACCATTTTTTTCGTTTTAAGCCATAGTTCAATTTATCTGCGTCCCAACCTTGAACGTTTCGCATTTTGCCAAGCAATTTTGAAATGAGGTTTGAATATTTCATTGTTGCTGGTTCTTCGGCTGGCAAGAAACTACGCCACGATAAATAAGTGAACGCAAATATTTGTTGCGTGATGTAGCTTAAATCATAAAACAACATATCGTTCAATGCGTTGTTGTTGTAATTTCCTTTCGGTGTACGGATTTTTATTTGAACAGGCTTGCTCATTCCGTGTTTTGATGTTTTTAATTCGCTTGCACCTAACATTTGTACAATGCAAGTTTCCGCATCAAGAAAAATATTGCTTCCTCTGTTTGGTATGTATTCGCCTTTTGGAATATTGCTTCCGTATGATGTTATGCCTTGTTGGTTTGGGTCAAATAACATTGTCGGGTGTGTATTTCCAATGGTAACAAAAGCGAATTTGATTTTGTATTGAGAAGTTTCTTTAATCAATTGACTGATTACTTCAAATTCCACATTTTTGATTGGTTTGAAAATGTGAAAAATCAAACGCACTGTGTCGCCTTCGCTCCAACCTTGTTCCGATGAAAGGCGTTGAATGGATTGTTTCAGACTTTTTAAAAGCTCTTGAAAGTAGTTGTCAAAATCTACATCCTTTACTTTGTCGCCAAGTAAATATTGTCCATCACTTGAAAGAAAAGTTGTAATACCAACGACACGATTACTTTCAGCACCTGCGTATTGATTTTTTCTAAGCCAACTATGTCCAATGCCAATTACCAATTCTCTATCAACGGAACGTTGTGTTGGCAAAACCCAAGGTGTACCGCCCAATTTGGCGTACATCTGCAAAGCCATAGAATTTAAAATGTACTCGCTGTGATTGTTTACAATTCGTGTCGTAACAAACTGAACGGGAATTTCAAGCGATAAGAGTTTTGCCTTTATCTGATAATACGGATTGTTTTGGTCGTTTTGAAGTTTAAAACTTTCAGGAATTTCTATAATCGCTAAATGTGGTTTGTTGTCGTCATAATCTCGAATTACGTTTAGATATTCGTTCAATGTGTTGCTTTGAACTTCTTTTACATCAAACGTAATGCTGTGCAAATCGTACTTTTTGAGCAAACCTTTCTTGAAATACTTTGATTGTGGCAAACCGTTTTTTAAGTTGGAAAGAAACTGCGTAAAATTTCCTCTTATATTTTTGTTGCAAACACAAAGTATGTTGGGCGATTTTATATCAAATGTCGCACTATCATAAGGTCCAAAATTATTTAAGCCATTGTCGGGATAAGTATTGATTGTTTGCGTGGCTGCTGGGTCAAAAATAAAAGTTGGTGTTTTTAATTCTATGCTGTTTGAAACCCTTATTGGTGTAGCGTTTACGGTAAAACAAAAACCGTCTTTGTTCTGAAACAAAATTGGATTTCCTTTATCGGTAAACAACGCTTGGGCTGTTTTTAAAATTTCAGCGTAAAGTTTTTTAGGATTGTAAATGTCTTCACGTTTACTTTCAATAATACGCAACACTTCATCACTTTTTTGTTGCGAAGTGGCAAAAGTTAAGTAGTTGCCAATGTTGTATTTTGTTTTGCGAATAAACAATTCGCTCAACTCATATTCTTTTTCACCTGCGTTGGTGCTTACATTGGCTTTTGTGCCAACAATTTCTTTTATCTCGCCAACAAATTCTTCGTTGGGAGCAAGTATGTTGCTAAATCCGGGCAAGGTTTCGGCATACATAACTTCAACGCCAATTAGGTTATAATTTTCAGAGTGTAACTCGGCACACGTTTTATTAAAAATCCAATTGCGTTTTATGTTGATTAAGAAACCGAATTGTTGTTTACCGTTTATTTCAGTTAGGCGTAGTTGTACTTCAATTAGCTTTTTGTAGGCAATTTTTCCTTTCAATTCGTTAGGCAAAACATCAAAAATAATATCGTCTTTTTGTTGCCCTGAAAAAAAACGGAACGGATAAAAATCAACAGGCGTATGCTTAGGAAATCGGTCTTTAAAAGTACGAAAGAATAAATGCTTAATAAGCGAAGCCGTTATGTTGGTATTGCCATAAGTGCTTTGTTCAGCAATTTTTCCGATTGTAATATTTTCGTTAGCATCTTTGTTTGAAATAAAAATGCTATCTCCATTTCTGAAAAAAGAATGCGTTGAATTGTGCAGATTTCTTAGTTCTGCAAGGCGTTCCTCGCTGTATGGTTCTGTAAGAATTTGAAATTTATCAAACTCAATATTTATGGGAAAGTAATTTAACTGCATTCTTTTTTTATTTTTTTTAATACCCAATTAAAACAATTCCTTTCAATGGTAACTGCAATCTTCCACTTATGTAAAGCGTTTCCAAAAACTGAAAGATTGATTTAAAATCATCGCTGTTGTGATAATGATTTCTTACTGCAATAACCAAGTATTCAACATTTGGCATCATACAAGCCTGAAAAATATCTTTTAGAAATTGATTATTTCGATATGCTCGTCCTGCTTCTACTTCAATTACAATTTTTCCGTCTGCACTAACCGCATCGGCATCAAAGAACTTATCAATTTTATTATTTATACTGAAAAGAACAGGGACTTTTATTTTATCAATGCTTGCTTTGCTTTTCTCAACTTTGAAATTCAGCATTTCTAAATCATCGGAAATAACACGCAATACTCCATCGCTGCTCAAATTATTGTCAGGCGATTTTATTTGCTCGTAGTTTTTCTCAAAACAAGATATTACTGCTCTTACTTCATCTGTTATACCAAATGAACGAGGAAAAAGCTGATATACTAATTGATATTCCATATTCTTATGCTATTTATTTATATTTTGATAGGGAATCCTGCACATAAAATATCGTGAGATTTAATTGAACTTATATCAACTTGGTTAATATCCCCTGCACACTCAATTCCGTGATTTTTTTTGTAAAGACTTTGCAATTCGGGTAACAATTCACTTGCAAAAACACACTCATGTCCCAATTTTGATAAAGCAAGATGAAATCCGCCAAGTCCTGCAAATAAATCTATAAATTTCATTTTAAATAATTTCCAAATTGATAATGATAAAACTACAAATAATACATCTGTGTTTGACCTTGAGTCAGACATCTTTCTGTAATAAAACCCCCAGGTATTGATGTATTATTCATCAGTACCAAATTCAACCACGAATGTACGTACTAATGTTTAATAAAATAACTTTTTATAAAAAAACCTAACAAGTTTTTTCTTGTTAGGTTTTTTTGGTGGAAAACGTATATGTTTTTTTAAAATTAGTCTTTGTAAATGGCTTTTTTGCCAGCTAGCAAGGTGTTTTTCATCAGGGCTACGCGTGTCATCAGTCCTACGCCGCCTGGCACAGGCGTAATGTAAGCGCATTTAGGTGCTACTTCGTCGAACTTCACGTCGCCTAGCAGTTTGTAACCCGATTTGGTGTCGGTAGCAGGCACGCGCGTGGTGCCCACGTCGATGACTACAGCGCCTTCTTTTACCATATTGGCGGTAATAAAGTGCGGTTGTCCAATAGCCGAAATAATAATGTCGGCTGATTGGCACTCTTGTACTAAGTTGTTCGAGTGGCTGTGGCAAACGGTTACGGTGGCATCGCCCGGGTAGGTTTTTTGCATCATCAAAATAGCCATTGGTTTGCCCACAATGTTGCTGCGGCCTAGCACCACACATTTTTTGCCAGAAGTATCAATTTTATAACGTTTAAATAGTTCTAAAATACCGTTTGGCGTGGCTGGAATATAACAAGGTAATCCAATAGTCATGCGTCCAACGTTGACAGGATGAAAACCGTCTACATCTTTACGATAATCGATTGATTCAATTATTTTTGCTTCTGAAATGTGTTCAGGCAGAGGGAGTTGTACAATAAAACCGTCTACATCATCGTCTTCATTTAGTGCGTCTATTTGAGCAAGTAATTCCGTTTCGGTCACATTGTTTTCGTAACGAATGAGCGTCGATTTAAAACCACATTCGGCACAATCTTTGAGTTTGCCCGCTACATAGGTTTCGCTGCCGCCATCGTGACCTACGAGAATAGTAGCCAAATGCGGTACTTTTTTGCCTTCGGCACGCATTTGTTGAACTTCCAGAGCAATTTCTTGCTTAAGTTCATAGGCTATTTTTCTCCCGTCAATCAGTTGCATGGTTAGCGTTTAAGTTTAGGCATTTTTTGTTTTTGAACCATACGCATCATTTTTTGCATCTCGTTGAACTGTTTCAAGAGACGATTTACCTCTTGAATATCTCGACCAGAACCTTTTACGATGCGATTTTTACGGCTACTGTTGAGTGATGCTGGATTTTCACGTTCGTACGGTGTCATCGACTGAATAATCGCTTCGATGCCAGCAAATGATTTATCGTCTAAATCAACATCTTTAATGGCTTTACCAACGCCGGGAATCATAGAAGCTAAATCTTTGAGATTACCCATTTTCTTGATTTGTTGGATTTGTCCCATAAAGTCGTTGAAGTCAAATTGATTTTTGGCAATTTTCTTCGAAAGTTTGCGTGCTTCTTCTTCGTCAAACTGCTCTTGTGCACGTTCTACCAACGATACAATATCACCCATGCCTAAAATACGATCTGCCATACGAGCAGGGTGGAAGAGGTCTATGGCTTCCATTTTTTCGCCCGTACCAACAAATTTAATTGGTTTGTCAACCACCGCACGAATAGAGAGCGCAGCACCACCACGTGTGTCGCCATCAAGTTTGGTCAGCACAACACCATCAAAGTTTAAGCGGTCGTTGAATTCTTTTGCTGTGTTTACGGCATCTTGTCCAGTCATGGCATCGACCACAAACAAAATTTCATGTGGCTCAATAGCAGCTTTGATAGCAGCTATTTCGTTCATCATCTGTTCATCTACTGCCAAACGACCTGCGGTGTCAATAATCACAACATCGTTACCGTCTTTTTTAGCTTGTTTGATAGCGTTTTGTGCAATATCAACAGGATTTTTATTATCGATTTTGCTATATACAGGTACGCCAATTTGTGTGCCCACTACGTGCAATTGTTCAATTGCAGCAGGACGATAGACGTCGCAAGCAACTAATAAAGGTTTTTTACCACGTTTAGTTTTGAGCATATTGGCTAATTTGCCCGAGAATGTAGTTTTACCAGAGCCTTGTAATCCCGACATTAAAATAACAGCAGGATTTCCTTTGATATTGATATCCACGTGTTCGCCACCCATGAGTTGTGCTAACTCATCATGTACGATTTTGACCATCATTTCGTTAGGACGAACAGCAAGTAATACGTTTTGTCCAAGCGCTTTCGCTTTGACATTGTCGGTAAACGTTTTTGCAACTTTATAATTGACGTCAGCATCTAAAAGTGCTTTACGTACATCTTTTAACGTTTCGGCTACGTTGATTTCGGTAATTCTACCTTGCCCTTTGAGTATTTTGAACGAGCGTTCGAGGCGTTCACTTAAACTTTCAAACATCTTATAAATCTTATTTTTATATAGTTTTTAAGGTTGCAAAGATAACAAAAAGTTACGACTTTATCTGTGGTGCATAATAAAAAAGGTCAGAATGTATGTTCTGACCTTTTTTTTAATATGGAATTTTATTAATAAATAAATTTACCTTGAATTACAATTTCTTTATCATTGAAGTAGAATACGTAAATCAGTACTTTACCTAAGCGTGAGAAATTGAATACTGCACCCGCCGAACCTTCTTCTTTAATGTTATCATTTGGATCGGCTACGGGGACGTCACGCATTTCAACTAATTGACCAGCAGGTGTAAAGATAGCAACTTTTACGTTGTTGCGTGATGAACTTGCTTTGTACGTTCCGCTACCAAGTGGCATCCAGTACACATCATCTTTGGTTGGAGCATCTCCAGGATTAAGTGTAGAGTAGCGGAAATCAATTTTGTAAACTGCTTCCGTGCCATCTTCAGCGGTTACGAAAATGTAAGTTAATTCGCCTACAGGATTAATTGTAATCTGTACAGTTTGTGATTTTTGACCTTTTACAGCTTCTATTTCTGGAATTGGTTTTCCATTGAATAGTAAGAATGTGTACTCAAACACGTTGGGCTCAAATCCTTTCAATGACACGCCATCTAATTTGATATCTTTTAGAAGTGGATAGTTGGAACGTGCAATTTCAAGATTTATAACGTAAACCTGTGTAACACCATTTTCTGCTGTAACTGTTACTAAAATTGTAGTTGGTTCCGATTGTGATACCACTACCGTTTGTACAGAGTCACCCGCAATATAAGTTATATCAGTAGCAGTAATAAGTGCCGCAGAATCTGTTCCGATAGGGTAAACAATGGTGTAGTTTAAAGAATCTGAATGGAAACCTTCGATTGTTACACCGTTCACTAATAGATTAGCTAACTTATTGTTGCTTGATTTGGCTACACTAAATGTCAAATGGTATTCATTGGTGTTAGATTCGTCATCTGACACAACAGTAATCATTGCAGTTCCATTAATGCCACTAGTTACTAATGTAATCGATTTGTAATCTGTTACTTGCCCTTCCCAAGTGATAGTTGGTAGAGTTGTAGTACCAAATGGTAATTCGATGTTATATTCAAATGCTTCAGGAGCAAAATTGATATTGGTTGTGAACCCAGTTGCTAAACTATCTATTTTTTCACCATTCAAATAGATCATATTCAATAGTGCATTATCGGATTTTAAGAGTTCGAACGTAACTTTGTACGTTGCTGTAGTTACGTTGTCTTCTGCCTTAACAGTGATGACTACTGTATCCTGTAATGTTGTAGCTTGCGTAATTTCTACACGTTGTCCAGGATCACCTTTTTCAATTGTGATACTTGGTATTTCTACGGTGCCGTATGGCAATTTGATGATGTAGTTAAATAACTCTTCATCGAAATTGTCGACTGCTTGTGTAGCGTTGTAGAAAATGTTGCTCAAATACGCATTATTTGATTTTGCAACGGTAAAGTTTATAACATACACGTTTTGTTTTCCATTTTCAGCCGTAACTGTTATGCTATACGCACCATTTACACCATGGCTGGTTGCCTGAACTTTTTGTAATGTATCGCCCAGTTCATAAGCCACAGCAGGAAGTTCGCTTGTACCAATTGGTAACGTGTAGTTGTACACTCCTACTTGCGAGTTGAATCCAGCGAGTGGTAAACCATCGATGGTAATCATCGACAATGTGTCGACAGCTGATTTTTTTACTGTAAAATTCAGGGTGTAAGTGCGTTGTTTTCCACTTTCAGCTGTTACGTTAATTGCAAATTTTGATGTGTATTTATCAGTTAACATAGTGTCCAATACGGCTGTTTGCCAAACATCACCTTTGTCGAATTCGATTTTTGGTAAATGGCGTGTTCCTACTGGCAGAGTTATGTTGTATGTGAGCGTATCGGCATTAAATGTTGCTAATGGAGCATCGTTTACATAAATCATTGCCAATGTATTAACGTCTGAATGGAGCAATTCTTGATAAATAATATAGGTGTTGCTATTGCCGTTTTCGGCAGTTACTACGATCGAAATGGTGTCGCTCAAAGAGTTTACGGTTATGGTTTGAGGCTGGGCTGTTTGTAAACTGTCGCCCACTTCGTATGTAATTTCAGGTAACGGATTTTTAGCCGAACCGATAGCCCATTGTACGTGATATTCAAACGTAGTTCCATTAAATGCTTTATCTGCAGTATAATTTACACCTGTTGTAGTAATACTCAAACCATTGATAGTTAAGTTTTTCAATGTGTCAATTGTTGATTTTTCTACTGTAAAGTGTATTTCATATATTTTTTGGCTGCCGTTTTCTGCTGTTACTTTGATATTTGTTTGTGCCGTGTAATCTGAAAGATTGGCGTCAACAATTTCTATAACAGCTGTTTGTAATGTATCGGCCAGGCTGTGTTCAATAGTTGGCAACACACGTGTACCTACAGATAATACGATATTGTAGCGCAAAGTGTTACCTTGGAAATTGTCTATTGAATCACCATTCACATAAATCATTGCTAAGGTATCAATAGACGATTTTTCGATAGTAAATTTAACGCTGTAGGTACGTGAATTACCGATTCCTGTGGCGTGGAATTTCTCAGATTCAACACGGATATTGAACGTGGCTTCATATTTGGTGATATTCACAGTGTCGAGTACAGTATGTTCCATGCGCTCGCCTTTTTCCCAGGTGATAACAGGGAACGTGCGAGTTCCTACAGGTAGTGAAATATTATACACCGTAGTGTTCGCATCAAAATTAGCTAACGGATCGCCGTCCAAGTTTATCATACTCAACGTGTCGATGTCAGACAATTCTACAGCGAAGAATACGGTATAAGTGAGTGTTGTAATACCATCTTGTGCGGTTACTACAATGGTAGTTGTATCGCGTACACCGTTGTTGGTGATAATGATGTTTTGTCCATTGCTACCACTAATAGCTGTAACTTCTGGTGTAACCGTAGAACCTGCAGGCAAAGTAACTACGTAATTCAAGATGTTAGCGTCAAAGCCTTCGATGCTGACGTCATCTAATAGTAAACCTCCTAAATAAGCATTTTGGGCAGCCTGTACTTCAAACGTGACCACATAAGTTTTGGTAGTTATTCCATCTTCGGCAGTCACTTTGAGATAAACAGAATCGGCACCGTAAATCGTTTTGTCAATACGTTGTACTCCTTCTGCTTTCACGCCAATAACATTTGGTGTCATTGTAGTTGGCAATACCACGTGATAACGTAAGTTGTTAGCATCAAATGTGGAAATAGGTTGGTAGTTTACCGAAATCCCTACCAAATCAGCATTATTCGATTTGGTTACATTAAACGCTATTTTATACGTTTGGGTAGTTACGCCATCTTCGGCGGTAACTTGAACGAAGGTAGTATCGCTTACGCCATTTTTGATAATGTTAAGCGTTTGACCATCGTGTGCTTTAAATGCCTCGATGTTTGGAAGTGTAGTTGTACCTTGTGCTAGTGTGAGGTTGTAATTTAACAAATTACCACTGAAGCCTGATACACTTGTTCCGTTAACAGTCAAATCACTCAATGTTGCATCGTTTGAGATAGGCGTGATGTTAAATTTCACACAATAGGTTTTTTCGGTTCCATCTTCTGCTTTTACAATAAGTAGAGCAGAGTCTTGTAACACGAGAGCCGTTACTGTTGAGAATTGATCTTCTGTAACAAACTCTACGGTAGGCAAGCTGTTATTAGCCAAATCAATACTATAGTTCAAATTATCAACTTGGAAACCTGTTACAGATTCGCCATTGACAACGATGTTCGCTAAGTTATTGTTGTTGGATTTAGCTGCAACCACTACCAATTCGTAACTCATTTCATTTGCTACCGAACCATTTTCTGGTCTCACTACGATATATGATGTGGCGTTGATACCATTTTGTTCAATAGTGATATGTTGTCCGTTAGCACCAGCTGTCGCTTGGATATTTGGCATTTTAGGATTTACCAGTTTTGGATTCGTACATGGCAATGTAATGACGTATTGTGTGCTGTCGGCGTTGAAATTTATGTTAGAATTATAACCAGTTCCATTGATACGTATAACTTCATCATTCAGTAAAATAGCGCTTAATTTTCCACTATTTGATTTTTGACGTCTAACACGTACCATTGTAGAGTCTTTAGTGATGCCATCGGGAGCTGTAATTAAGAATTTGAATGTACCATGATAATCAGTATCGCCTAATTCAAATTCTGCCTCAATGGTTTGACCTGCTTCGGCATAAACAGCTTGTATGTTGTCTATAGTATCACTTGTTATTTCATAATCAGTTTCATAACTATGGAATATGTCTAATGTGTCATTACCTACAAGGATTGTTTTTAACAATACAGAATTTGATAATGTTTTGGTAAAGATTAGCTTATAATCATGACGTATTCCACCTGACACGTGCCAAACGATGGAGTCAGCGGTGATAATTTGCGTAACAGTATCAGCATCAAATTCTCGTACAAAATCGACTGAAGCTCGCTTAGTGCTTTCATAATTGGCATTATCTTTATTAAAACCACTTACAGGAATTCCATCTATTTTTATTTCTGTTAATTTACCTGATGTAGTTGGTAAATTGCCAAATTCAAATGTAATTGTGTAAGTTTTTGTATCTGTTCCATTTTCGGCAGTGGTCAATAGTGTAGTAACGGTATCAACCATCATATCCACAAGTTGTCCGTCGCTTTGTTTTTCGAACGTTACATTAGGTAATCCTGTTTCAGCTGGTAATTGTACAACATAATTGATTTTATCTGCTACGAATGCAAAATCAGTAACGCCTTCTATGGTGATATTTTTCAATGTTGCATCAGCACTCATTGCTTTTACAAAATGCAATGTATATGTTTTTTCAGTACCATTTTCAGCGGTTACTTTGATTACCGCTAAGTTGTTGGAAATAGTATCGTATGTAATGGTTTGATGCATGTTGCCACGTATAGCCATGATGTCAGGTACATACAGTGGGTTTGTTACAATGGTGTAAGTCGTTGTAGTTGGTGTAAAACCAGCTACAGTCTCGTCATTTACCATAATGCCCATTAAGTTGGCATTAGTGGAATATGGACGATTTAAGTTGACGATATACTGACTTAGTGTTCCATCTTCTGCTTTAGATGTAATGTAGGCAACGCGTGTTTTCGAGCCACTACAGTTTTCCACTTCTTCATCAAAATAATAACTGTATTCTTGGTCGGCCACTTCACCTACAAAAGTTAGGGTTGGTTCACCTTGTAATTCGGCATCAACATTAACGGCTTGTACCCAACCACCATCATATTTGCCTCTAAAGCCTTTAGTTGCTTTACCATTGACTAAAATCTTAGCAATTTTACTGTTGTACGACAAGCGAATCCAATCAACAAACATTTCAGAAGAAGCATTGTTCGACAAAGAACTTGAGTTTTCTGCCTCGCAGCTATTGATGATGATATTCATCATGGTTGGTGCTTCTACTAAATTATCTAATAAAGGTAAATCGATAATTTTCCAACTATTGTTAAAATTGTTATCGGTAAACTCTTTTTTGTATGCGCCGTTATTGAGCGAATAGACAAAGTGTGATCCTGTAACATTCGATTTTGAAACAGGTTGATAGCGCATCGACACCATATCAGGCGTATTGCGGAATAAAATACCGCCCGATACGTCGGTTGTGGTAGATTCCATGCCTAATTTAGCAGCAATTTCGCCCAATGTAATTAAACCAGGAATTGAGCCTTTGAGCGAGCTATTATAGATAGTTCTTAAGCGAACTCTATCGCCAGATTGTGTTATGGCAGCATCAGGCGTGTAAGTTCCCACCGTAATCAAGCTACCGATTGGCAGACCAAAAATAGTTGCATTACTTTTGATATCTGTAGCATCTACTGCGTCTGCAATGGTTGTCCAACCTGTTGGTTTTTTAGCAGCTGTGTAAATTTCAGCATTGGTCCAATTGACAAATTCGCCGTTAGGAAGTACGTCATTGGTGTAGTAATAGACGATTTTGTATGTATTACTACTGCTGTCATCTTTTCCTGTTACTGTAATCGTAGAACTCTTAACACCTGTCGCAAAATCTTCAATAACTGAAGTAGTGCTGTTATGTGTGTATTCCAATGTAGGAACCTCGCCTTCGCCATTGTCTACATTAACGATGTATTGATATTTATAAGGATTAAAATCGCTAATCGGAGTTCCATTTATAATGATATTTTCCAATGCAGCTTGTGGTTTAGCAATAGTTGGAATAAGTGTATAAACAGCATCAGCCACGCCTTGTTGGTTCGATTTTACCGTGATAATAGTTTTTGCATAAATGCCTCCATTGTCGATTAAAACAGTTTGCTCAGGATAGGTTTTTACCACATTGATAGTACTCATAGTTGTTGCACCAAATGGTAATTCTACTTGGAATTCAGTTTGAGTAGTAGTTCCATCAAAATGATATTTATCTACAAAAATAGATTGTAATACGTTTGGTTTCCCACTTTCACGTACCACAAAGGTAATGTTGTAAGTTTTCTGTGTTCCGTCTTCAGCAGTTACAACCACATGAGCTGTATCTTGTAAGCTTGGAGCGATAATTTGAACTTTTTGTTCAATAAGTTGTTTGCCAAAATCTTCGCCTTGTGTCCAGCGAATAGCAGGAATGCTTGTTGTTCCATAATCCAATGTAGCTACATAGTTAAATTCAGTCGCTTCAAAGGCTGGATACAATTCGGCATCATCAATAGAAAGATCACTTAACGTTGCAACACTCGATTTTACAACAGGGAAATAGATGGCATAGTCTTTAGACGTACCATCTTCTGCAACCACATGTACTCGGGTAGTGTCATTAACCGCTCCGTAGTGGATAGTTACAGTTTGTCCTGCATGTGCCGATATTGGATGAATAGCAGGAACGTGTTTTGTACGCCATTCTAATGAATGCGTGTACTCTGCTGTGTTTGTAGTAAAACCAGCTAAAGATTCAAATTCATTACCGTTATATAGCTGTAAATTAGATAATAAAGCATTGCTGCTTGGTAGCACAGTGTAGTTTATAGTATATCGACGTTGATCGCCATTTTGTGCAGTAACAACTATGGTTGTGCCTTTCAATCCTGCATCTGCCACAGCAATTACTTGCGTAGAATCGTACGCTTCGTATGTGATAGAAGGAGCTGCTGTACCTGATTCTAACTCAATGGTATAGTCAGTTTTGTTTGGATCAAAACCAGTAATAGTTGTATTGTTAGCAGCTATATTTTTGAGTGTGACGTTAGTTTGTATTGTGTTAGTAAATTTAATACTATAAGTTCCAACAGTACCATCTTGTGCCACAACTTTGATATGTGCTGTTCCTTCTAATGAAGGAGCGTCTATAACTGTGATTTGCTGTGTTGGTTCTGCGCCAGTAGCTGTAATTATAGGTGCCTGTGTTGCACCAAAAGCTAATGTGTGAAGGTAATCGAATGTATTTGGATCAAATCCTGCTAATGCTACGCCATCTAAATGGATAGATTGCAGTTTTGCTACATTCGATTGAGTGACTGCAAAATTGATAGTATAAGTTGTTACATTTCCATTTTCAGCTTTTACAATAACCGATGTTTTACCATTAACTCCGTTAGTTAAAGTAGTTACCGTTTGTTTTGCATTGCCTTTTTCATATTCGATGGTTGGCAATACAGTTGTACCAGCCGTTAATTGATAGTTGTAGTCTAATTTACCATTTTCAAGTATATTAGTACCATCTACTTTTAGTGCAGTTAATGTGCTTACTGTCGATTTGTTAAAATAAAAATTAATGGTATAAAGTGTTTCTATACCTGTTTCAGAAAGCACTTTAATGTCACAATGCCCTGTCAGAGTGGGTTTTACAATGGAAACTTGTTGAGTTACATCGCCTTTAACAGCTTCTACTGTTGGACAACTTGTTGTTCCATCAGTTAATTCATAGTCGTATTCTAACGTATTGGCATTAAAACTAGATAATGAAATGCCACCTACTTTGATGTCTGCCAAATGAGCGTTATTAGATTTTTCATAGTTGAAATAAATTGTATAAACACTTTCAGAACCATCGGCTGCTTCTACACGTACATAAGTGGTATCGCCTTTGGTAACGGCTATCTCTTGACTCATTTCGCCTGCAGTATAAGTAATTGCAGGAAGCGTTTGTGTACCCGTAGGTAAATTGTAAGTGTATTCGAATTTATCACTTGTAAATCCTGCGATTAATTCTCCGCCAACTTGAAGTGCATTAAGTGCAGTATTATCCGATAAATCATACATTATTTTGATGGTGTATGTGTTGCTACCACCGCTCTCAGGTGTTACAACAATACGCACATCGCCTGTAAGTATTGGTTTAGAAATAGAAACACTTTGTCCTAAATCTTTTTCTACCGATATTTTAGGACAGCTTGTTTCCGTTGGTTTCAAACGATAAGTATAATTGAATACGTTTTTATCAAAGTTATTAATAGCAACATCATTGATAAAAATGTTTTTCAAGAAAGCATTTTCAGATTTTTCAACGGTAAAGTTGATTGTATAAGTGGCTTCAGCGCCACTTTCGGCTATAACACGTAAAGTAGTAACACCGTTTATACCACCTTTTGTTAGAATTACTTTTTGTGCTTCGTCACCTTTGGTATAAGTAATTTCAGGCAGAGTAGTGGTTCCACTTTTTAATGTGTAATTATAATTCAATACAGTTGAATTGAAGTCTATCAGTGAAATGTTTCCTATTTGAATGTCTGATAAATGGCAAATAGTAGATTTATCTACTGAAAAATGGATAATATACGTATTAGTTGCGCCAGTTTGAGCCGTAACTACGATACGTGTATCACCTGAAACACCTGCAGAAATTATACGGACTTTTTGCCATTCGTCGTGTAGTGTGTAGGTTATTGGTGGTAAAACAGTTGTTCCACGTTCAAGCATTACACTATATTCCAGTGTGTTTGGTTGAAAACCTGCAATGCTTACACCACCGATTTGAATGTCGTTAAGTGTGGCGTTATTAGCTTGTGCTACGGTGAATGTAATACGATATGTATTGGTTTTTGTGCCATCTTCCGAACGCACTACAATAGACGAAGTTCCTGTAATTCCACCATCGGTTTTCGTAATGGTTTGGTACACATCGCCAGCTGTCCACGTAATTACAGGTAGCGTTAGTGTGCCTATTGGTAATTCGTATGAATAGTTTAACACGTCGGGATTAAAACCGTTTAATGCTGCTCCTCCGATGAAGATATTTTGTAGTGATGCATTAGAAGAAATGTCCACTGAAAATACAATAGAATAGGTAGCTGATGTTCCAATTTGCGATTTTACAATAATTTTTGTTTCTCCTTCAATACCACCATTACGCACGGTAATTGTTTGAAAAGCATCATGGGCTGTATATGTAATAAGAGGGAGAATTGTTGTTCCACGTTCTAATTTATACGTATAATTGTAGGTGTTAGGACTGAAATTTGGAATGCTTATACCGCCAATTTTAATGTCTAACAATGTGGTATTATCCGCACGAGCTACCGAGAAATTGATAACATAGGTTTTCACAGAACCATTTTGTGCTTGTACAATAACGCGTGTAGCGCCATTCAATCCGCCATCTGTTTTAGTGATAGTTTGGAAAGCGTCACCAGGAGTATAAGTTACAATAGGGGGAATTATTGTTCCTATGGGGAATTCGTAATCATAAGTGAGCGTATTCGCATCGAAATTAGGAATTGTTATGCCATTTACTCTTAAATCTTGTAGAAGTGCATTCGAAGATTTAGGTGCACTAAACGTAATACGATAGATACTTTGAGCGCCACTTGCGGCTGTTACTGTAATTTTGGTCACGCCATCGACACCGCCCGGCTCAATAAGTGGCGTTTGTTGATAGGCATCGCCTTTTATTGCCTCAATGGTGGGTAAAACAGTTGTACCTTGTGGCAAAACGTAAGCATAAGCTAGGGTAGCAGGATCAAAACCTTCTAAAGAGACACCGCCAATTTTTATATCTTTCAAATAGGAATAGGTTGATGCGGTGATTTTGAACGTCAATCTATACACACGCGTGGTAGTGTTTCCTGGTACTTTTACTGAAATATTATACGTTCCAGTACAAGTTTCACCAGCAATTACCACTGTGTTTTCGGTTGTAATGGTTTGTACACCAGCAGGATAGGCTGAAATGGCTTCAATAGTAGGTAAAGCCGTAGTACCAACTGGTAATTCTATTGTATAATTGGTTTTAGTTGGTGAAAATCCGGGAAGTGAATTGCCTCCAATTTTAATATCCGTTAGTTTGTTATCGTCCAACTGACCAATTGTAAAATTGATGATATATGTGGCAGAATAGTTGTTGTCGGCAGCAGTAGATTTTACCTTAGCAGTTCCTGGTAAACTGGTCGCTTGTGTGTAAACAAACTCTTGCCCATCATCTCCTTTGATAGCTTCAATAGTAGGAATAGCAGTTGTGCCGTAAGGCAATTCGATATTATATGTGGTTATAAATCCACTGAAATTAGGAACGTCAGAAACTATGCCACCTACGTTGTATGTGATATTAGATGGACGATAGTTAGTGGATTGTTCTGCTACAAATTTTATTTTGTAAGTTGATGTAGATGAACCATCTTCAGCTCTTACAACTATGGTTGTGATGTTATTTCCGCTTGTTCCGCCAACCTCTGTGGCGTTGGTTATGGTAATTTCGCTACCAGAAAGTGTACGTCCGTTGAAATTAGCCGTTGTTCCTTTAGCATTGGTAATGCTGCCAATACCACGTTTGGCTGAAACCATAGGAACTGTGGTTACTCCTAACCCCAATGCATAGGTTTGTTCTTCTCCATTTCTTAAGTTGGGATCAA